>Ga0256827_10000376_pt1 | contig 27345 bp, 28 predicted proteins | sample CV84metaG_FD_185977 | JGI IMG/M metagenome (GOLD analysis project Ga0256827, IMG submission 185977) | Hydrothermal vent microbial communities from East Pacific Rise, Pacific Ocean - CV84 | ecosystem: Environmental > Aquatic > Marine > Hydrothermal vents | place: Pacific Ocean: East Pacific Rise...
AGATAATAAATAGCTTTTGAATGACCTCCTTTTGCCGCAAGATTAAACCAGTATCTAGCAAGATGAGCCTGTTTTTTTACTCCTCTTCCTTGAAGAAAGCTAAGTCCCATATAGTATTTAGCCTCTAGGTGATTATTTCTTGCTGCTTTATGAAACCAGTTAAATGCTTTTTTTTCATCTTTTGCTACACCATCTCCTGATGCATAGATCATTGCTAAATCAAATTGAGCTTGAGCATTACCCAGTTTTGCTGCTCTTAGTGCAAAAAATAATTTTTTAGAACCATTTTTAACATTTTTTTGATTTTGAGCAGATATTCTCATATCTCTCATGTGATCAAATGGGTTTGTTGTTTTTGCTGTTAGGCTCAAAGTTGTTGTCAAAAGTAAAATTGTAATTAATAAAGTTCTCATTTTTAAATCCTTTAGGTTATCTAAGAAAAAGTATATAATAGATTCTGTTAGATTTAACTTAGTTTTATTAAATTAACCATAAAAATAATAATTAATGTTAAATTTTAATATTTTGAATGAAATTTTTGACAAAATCCTCTAATTTCTCTTCTGAAATCCACCAATTTGGAAAATAATGGTCATAAAAAGGTTGAGTGACTTGAGCAAATTTATCTCTATCTTGAAATAGATTGACACACCAATCAAACTCAATACCTCTGCTCTCTAATGCTTGGATACTTAACATTGTATCATTGATAGATCCTAGCTTGGAAGAGGTGACAAGAAGAGTCTGGGCATTTAGCTCTTTTGCTAGGTCTATCATCATATAGTTACCTGTAATTGGAACCATAAGACCTCCTGCACCCTCAATAATAAGCACTTCACATAGTTTCGATAACTCCTCTATCTTCTCTTTTATCTTTTCAACTCTAATTAGACCATTTTTGTCTGCACAAAATGGAGCAGCAGGTAGACTAAAGGTATAAGCTGTAATATCTTTTGGTTCTAATGTTTCAAAATTTTTATTATACTGCTGTACACTCTCTAAAAGTTTAGTAGCATCTAGTGGAGTTTTCTCCACTCCTGTCTCAATAGGCTTACAAACACCTACAGTTATGTTGTGTTTATTAAAGTGTTCAATGAGCTGTAAAGTGGTAAAAGTTTTACCAATATCGGTGTTTGTTGCTGTAACAAAAAGTAATTTCACAATTAATCTCCAATGTTTATATAGATTGTTAGTATGGCTTTTAAATAGGATTGTAACATAAAATAAGATATACTTTTTATATATTACTAGAGAGGATTTAGATTGCCAAAAATTGAAGAAGAGATTGATTTATCATTAGCTCTATGCGAACCTGTGAAATATAAAGTATTGTTACACAATGATGACTATACTACGATGGATTTTGTTGTAGAGATATTGGTGGGGATATTTCATAAGAGTATCGCTGAGTCAGAGAAGATTATGATGACTATACATCAGTCTGATAAAGCTGTTTGTGGGATTTATACTTATGAAATAGCACAAACAAAGGTTTACCAAGTTAAGCAGTTGGCAAAAAAAAGTGGTTTTCCACTTCTTGCAACACTTGAGGAAGAGTAAAACAAATATTAAATGTAAAGGATAAAAAAATGATAAGTGTAGAACTTAATAATGTGTTTAGAGAGTCTGTTAGGTATGCTAAGGATAACCGACATGAGTACCTTACCCTTGAACATATCTTTTTATCCATTTTAAAGAGCAAAGAGGGTTCTGATATACTCTCTGCTGTGGGTGGGGATGTAGGTTATATGATAGAGTTGATTGAGGCATATTTACATGCCAACACACCTATCCTAGAGCCGAATAATGAAGGAGCTGAGGGTGAAGACCCTTATGAAACAGTAGCTCTCTCTCATGTTATGAATGATATGATGATGCATATTAACAGCTCAGGACGAGTAGAGGCGAAAATTGGAGATATGATCGCTTCTATTTTTGTACAGGAGAAGAGTTATGTATTTAGTGTTATGCAAGCAGAGGGTATCGATAGAGTTGATATTTTAGAAGCTATTTCTCATAATACAGTAGAAGATGATGAGGAGGCGGAGATCGAAGATGAAGATACTCCAAACCTATCAGCTTATACTGTTGAGCTAGTTGCCGTTGCGAAAAAAGGTAAAATAGATCCAGTAGTAGGACGAAGTTCTGAGATCGATAGAGTCATGCAGACTCTATGTAGAAGAAAGAAAAATAATCCTCTATTGGTAGGTGAACCAGGTGTTGGTAAGACAGCTATAGCTGAAGGTCTAGCACTCAAAATTTCTAATGATGATGTTCCTGATGTTCTAAAAGGGAGTAAGATATTTGCTCTTGATCTAGGATCAATGATCTCTGGAACTAAATATCGTGGTGACTTTGAAAAGAGATTAAAAGGTGTACTTTCTGAACTAGAGAGTCTTCCTAATGCGATTATTTTTATTGACGAGATTCATACTCTCGTAGGTGCTGGAGCAACTAGTGGAGGTAGCATGGATGCTGCCAATCTACTCAAACCTGCTCTTGCTAGAGGTGAGCTAAAGTGTATTGGTGCAACAACCTATGCTGAGTTTAGAAATCATCTTGATAAAGACAAAGCTCTAACAAGAAGATTTTCAAAAATCGATATAGATGAGCCAAGTGTTGCTGATACTATGTTGATTCTACAAGGTATCAAACATAAGTATGAAGAGTATCACCGTATAAGCTTCTCTGATGAAGCACTACAAGCATCTGTAGATCTTAGTGTCAAATATCTACATGATAGATTTTTGCCAGATAAGGCGATGGATATTATAGATGAGGTAGGTGCTCACTTTATGCTTAGAGACAAAGTTGATGTGACTGTTGAGAGTACAGATATAGAGCAGAGTGTTGCTCGAATGTTGAAACTCCCTTCTACAGTAGTTTCTAACGATGATACCTCTAAATTAAAAGGTTTGGCTGATGATATTAAATCTAAGATCATTGGTCAAGATGGAGCAATCGATACTGTAGTTCAAGCGATAAAACGATCATATGCAGGACTTAACCAAGAGAATCGTCCTATTGGATCATTTCTATTCGTCGGCCCTACAGGTGTCGGAAAAACAGCTCTAAGTAATGAGTTGGCAAATAGTATGGATATTCATTTTGAGCGACTTGATATGAGTGAGTATATGGAAAAACATGCTCTAAGTCGTCTGATTGGAGCACCTCCTGGGTATGTTGGGTATGAGCAGGGTGGACTACTCACTGAGATGATCAAGAAAAATCCACACACTGTACTACTTCTTGATGAGGTAGAGAAAGCACATCCTGATATTATGAATATCTTGCTTCAAGTGATGGATGGTGCAAAGTTGACAGATAATAACGGCACTATAAGTGACTTTAAGAATGTCATTTTGATCATGACCTCTAACCTTGGAACAAAAGAGGCAAATGTGATGGGCTTCAATAAAGATGAGAGTTCCAAAACAGACAGAGCTTTAAAAGATTTCTTCTCTCCTGAGTTTAGAAATAGATTGAGTTCAGTTGTAGAGTTTAATCATCTAAGCTTTGAGGTAATTGTTAAGATTGTAGATAGAGAGATTGTCAAGCTCAATGAGCAGATGGCAAACAGAAATATTGAGATCAAATTGGCTAAAAAAGCCAAAGAGTATATAGCACAAGAGGGATATAATGACTTCTATGGTGCTAGAGAGATCGCTCGTGTTATCGATGAGAAGATTAAAGAGGCTCTAACAGATGAGATCCTATTTGGTAAGCTCAAAGATGGTGGAACAGTTAAAGTAAATTACAAAAAGGAGAAGTTAGAATTTGTCTTCGATATATGATGATAACTACTATATCACTGAGTTAAGGAAGGATCATATCTTTCCAAACGCTCGACATGGAAGCGATGAGGGGTTACTTGCTTATGGTGGTGATCTAAATCCCAATCGACTTCTTACTGCGTACAGAAAAGGGATTTTCCCTTGGTTCTCCGAAGGTGACCCTATACTATGGTGGTCTCCAAATCCCCGATTGGTTTTATATCCAGATGAGTTTAGAGAGAGTAAATCTCTTAGACGAGTTATTAAAAATAGAGGATATGAGATTAAATTTGATTTTAATTTTGAGGCTGTAATAGATCACTGTGCCAAAGTTCCTAGAGAGGGACAAGAGGGTACATGGCTGACCCCAGAGATGAGAGAAGCCTATCTTGAACTCCATAATATGGGCTTTGCTCACTCTGTTGAGACCTATTTTGAGGGTGAACTAGTAGGTGGGTTCTATGGTGTCGCTATGGGAAAAGCTTTTTTTGGTGAATCTATGTTTGCTCTCATGCCAGATGCTTCTAAAGTAGCCTTAAGAATATTAAGTAATATCTTTGTTGAAAAGTGTTATGATTTTATTGATTGTCAAGTTGAAACTCCTCACTTAGTAAGTTTGGGAGCAAAATTGATAAATCGTGACATATTTTTAGATAAATTAGATGAAGCGTTGACTAAACCTAGTGATATAGGCTCTTGGTCAGAGTGGAGTCAAGATATTAAGTAGAGGGTAATATTATGGTAAATAGAGAGATAAACTTTTCATTATGGCTAGATTTTATAGAGAGAGATTATTTAAAAAATGAGTTTAAAAAACTTTTAGCTGATGGAGTTGTAAATGGTGCGACGAGTAATCCATCTATTTTCGCTTCATCTATTGCAAAATCACCAGCGTATAAAGAGCAATTAGAGAGCTTAGAGGGTAGATCTCCTAAAGAGAAGTATGAAGCTTTGGCTATAGAAGATATAAGATCAGCCGCACAGGCTCTTAGACCTCTATATGATGATGGTAATGATGGATTCATCTCTATCGAAGTTGATCCTTTTTTATGTAATGATACAAAAGGAACAGTAGAAGAGGGTAAGCGACTCTTCAAAGCTATAGGTGAGCCAAATGTTATGATCAAAGTACCTGCAACACAAGCAGGATATGAGGCTATGACAGCTCTTATGGAAGATGGCATCTCTGTAAATGCAACGCTAATCTTTTCTCCTAAACAGGCAAAACAGTGTATTACCGCGATGAGTAGTGGAATATCAAAGTGTGAAGCCAATGGCTCTTGTCGTGTGGCAGGAGTTATCTCTGTTTTTGTTAGTCGTTTTGACCGACTTCTGGATAGTGAACTCGAAGAGAGTGGTATCACTCCTGCCAAAACAGGAATCTATAACGCTGCGAAGATATATAATATGATAGAGGCTCATGATGTACCAAATATTAGAACACTTTTTGCTAGTACAGGTGTAAAAGGTGATGCTCTTCCTGCCAACTACTATATTGCTGGTTTGATGGCAAACCACTCTGTCAATACAGCCCCTTTGGCTACGATAGAAGCTCACATTCAAACAGAAGATAGTGAGGTGGTTTTACCTATAGAGGACTCAGTCATCAATGGGTACTTTGTAAACTTGGAAGACAATGGATTTAATATGGAAAAGATATATAAAGAGCTTCTTGATGATGGTTTGATCGCTTTTGAAAAGGCATTTCAAGAGATGCTAGATAGTTTAGAGGATAGTGTTGCTGTAGAATAGATAAATTTATAATATTTATGCTATTATTTAATAAAAAATTAATAAAAGTATATCTAATATGGAAAAAAAACTACAGTTCTACCTAAAAAACCTGATTCATAATGGAGGGAGTGACCTCCATCTTAAATCAGGTGCTATTATTCGTCTGCGTATAAACGGTGATCTTCTGAAGCTTGGAGATAGAGAAATATCTCATGAAGAGCTAGATGGTATCGCCCAAGCTATTCTTACCAAAGATCAATATAACACTCTCACTACTACAAAAGAGTTAGACTGCACCTATGTTCTTGATGAAGACAACCGTTTTCGTGTAAATTTCTTCTATCAGCTAAATGGTCTTAGCTCTGTTATGAGGATTATTCCTGTCAAGATATTGACCCTAGATGAGTTGTCTCTCCCTCCTGTCATCTCTGAACTCTCTGATATGCATCGTGGATTGATATTGGTTACAGGTGTAACGGGTTCAGGTAAATCAACCACACTTGCCGCGATGATAGATCGTATCAATCGCAGTAAAAAAAAGCATATAATTACAGTCGAAGATCCTGTGGAATTTGTCCACAAAGATAGAGAGTCTCTCATCTCACAACGGGGAATTGGTCAAGACTCCCTCTCCTTTTCCAATGCACTAAAAGCAGCACTGAGAGAAGATCCAGATGTTATATTGGTAGGCGAGATGCGTGATCTAGAGACTATTGAGATAGCACTTCACGCTGCCAATACAGGTCACTTGGTATTTTCCACTCTTCACACACTTGATGCAAAAGAGACTATCAACAGGGTTATCGGTATGTTTCCTCAGGCAGAACAGAACCGTATTCGTATGACACTAGCTTCTGTTTTGGAAGGGGTAGTCTCTCAAAGGTTGGTTAAGACATTAGATGGAAAGAGAGCCGCAGCTATTGAGATCATGAGGCGAACAGCAAGAGTTGCTGAGCTTATTGCCGAAAATAGAGATTATGAACTGCTCGATACGATAGAGGAGGGTAAAGAGATATATGGCTCTCAATCATTTGATCAGGCTCTACTGGATCTCTATCATATGAAAAAAATAAGTGAGGACGTTGTATTAGAACATGCAACCAACCCTTCTGATATGAAACTTAAACTTCAAGGTATTGGTCTATCTGGTGATGATGCTACTGTTAGTAGTTCTGAATCTTTAAATGATGTTTTTGCTCTTAAATAAAAATTTAAAATAAAAAAAGATGCTAAATATCTCTTTTCCACATTTAGCATCAAATCTCTGCTATACTTTCTCTATTAAAAATAATTAAAAAATAACAGGTTTTTTATCTATATGTTATTATTAATAATATATAATAATATTAAACAATAAGTGTTATTTGTTTCAAAGGAATTTTATATGATAGGGTCAATATCATATACTTTATTTATATTTATTATCTCTTGGTTTATAGCAAGACAGTTTATAGAGAGACATAATAGACTTAAAATCAAAGTATTAAATAGCACTATTACTCAAGAAGAAAAGATAGTTGACAAATTGGAGGTTGCTTATATGGAAACGAAACATCAGCTAGAGAGATTGATCGACGAAGGTATAGTCTGTAGACATCAACTCCTTCAAAAATCCAACTCTTTAAGAAAAAAATCAGACGAACTTTATAGAACTCAGATAAAGTTAAAGAGTATGGAGTCCAAAATAAAAGAGTTAAAGAGTTTAGAGGAGAGCAATAGAAAGCTTATGGATCAGATTTCGGAACTTGAAAAATTTTTGAATGATGACTCTTCTACTGGAGATGGATCTTTAATAGATAAGGTGCATAGGTTGGAAAAATCTTTAAAAAAGAGAAGCAAAAGTGAGAAGTCAGCAGTTGATCATCTATCTATATCCAAAGATCAATTTGAACAGATTGAAAAAAGATTACAAGAGTATAAAGAGAAAGCAGAGATACTAGAGGCTGAAAATATTCAGTTGATCTCTGCAAATAAATCAAAAAAAGAGTCTAAACTTTTTAAGAAAATGAAGTTTAATCTGCTAAGTTCAAAAAAGTTTAGATATAATTCGCTTCTAAATTTTAAAATATAAGGACAGAAATGTTAGAAGGTATTACTAGAGAGAGTATCGGAACAGCTTCGGCTAAGAAGTTAAGAAGAGATGGTTATCTAACAGCTAACATCTATGCGAATGGTGTAGAGAATATTCAAGCAGCGTTTAAAAGAGGTGATTTTGTTAAAGCAGTAAGAGCAAAAGAGGGCTTGACATTGCCACTAAAAGCTGGTGATACTGAGTTGAATGTTGTTATTCAAGAGTATCAACTACATCCAGTAAATGGGGATGTTGTTCATGTTGACCTTAGAGTTGCTGTCCCAGGTCAAGTTACAAACTTCCTTGTTCCTGTAAAAACAGTAGGTACTCCAAAAGGTCTTAAAAATAAAGGTGTACTAGTTCAATCTAAAAAGAGAATTAAAGTTAGAGGTGCTATTGAAAATATACCAAATAACTTTACTTTGAATATAGAAGATCTTGACAGAGATGACTCTATTCTTATTAGAGATATAGAAGTTCCTGCTGAGTGCAGACTTATGGATAGAGCAGATGTTGCTATCTGTGGTGTAATTAAGTCAAAATAATGTTACTTATTGTAGGACTAGGTAATCCTGGAACTCAATATAGATATACTAGGCATAATATTGGTTTTAGAGTTATAGATAAGCTTGTCTATGATTCTGGAGCTAGAGATGTATCTAAAAACTCCTTTTATGGAGAACTCTTCAAATCCAATGAAATTCTATTTTTAAAACCAACTACTTTTATGAATCTATCAGGCAGAAGCCTAATTGCTGTAAAAAACTTTTATAAAGTTGCATTAGAAGATATAATTGTAATCCATGATGATATTGATCTCCCTTTTTCGGCACTGCGTATGAAGAGTGGTGGAGGGCATGGAGGACATAATGGTCTTCGTTCCATTGACTCTACTATAGGCAAAGATTACACTCGTGTTCGTATGGGTGTGGGTAAACCTGAGCATAGAGGTCAGGTGGTAGACTATGTACTTCATAACTTTTTAGACGAAGAGGAGAAGATTATGGATGATTGGATAGAGTATACTGCTAAAGCGGTTATGCAGTTAGAAGAGAAGAGTTTAGAAGAGGTAAAGTCACGGTACTCTTTGAAATCCTTTCAAGGTTAAAGGATAGAAGATGCTATTTAGGTATATTGCATTTCATTATATGAAAAATATGCTTATTATTCTAATAGCTCTCTCTGGACTCTTCTCTGGGCTAGATTTTCTAATGAATGGCTCATCTCTTCCCTCTTTTAATATTAAAGTCTTATATATCTTTAATAAGTGGCAAGAGGCACTCAATCTTCTCTACCCTCTAGCTATTATCTTTGGTGGTATCTGGACAAAGATAGCTTTTATCAAGCAGAATACTATGGGGTCTCTGTATGCTTTGGGTGTCTCTAGGATAGAGGTCTTTAAGCCATTTTTATTTATCTCTTTCTCTTTTTATATTCTCTTTGTTGGACTCAACTTTACCCAATTTTCTACAGCATCCGATACAGCTAGAGCATTGAAAAAAAATGAGTATAATCTCAAAAAGAGTGAAGATCTATTTTTTAAATATAATAGTAGCTTTGTCTATATTGGTCTTCTAATTCCTAAGGAGCAAAAGCTCGAAAACTTAACTGTATTTAAACTCAAAAAAGGAAAAGTTGTTCAGATCCAAAGTGCTAATAGTGCAACTTATAATGGTTCTGAGTGGTTGGCACTAGATGTGACACAAAAGAGCAAAGTTCTCAATGAGCAGGGTGATGAGATCTTGAAAATAGAGCATCTCGATAGGCTAAATACTCTATATGGTTACCAACCAAAAATATTGAATTCTATCTATGAAGATGCTCAACTCTCTCTCTATGATAGTCTCATAGCCAAAAAATTACTCTCAACACAGGGAGTAGGGACAAGCAAGGTTAGATCAGATATATATAGCAAAACTGTAATGCCTCTATTCTCTATAGCTCTTCTTATGATTCTTATATTTAGATTTCCTTTTCATGCTAGATATATGAATGTCAGTACAATAACCGTTAAGGCTCTAGGAGGCACACTATTTGTTTGGGGAGTACTTTTTATGCTCCATCAGATGGGTAGCAACGGAGTATTCTCTCCTGAAGTAGCAACCATTCTACCCATACTACTTCTATGGGCATACGCTATCTATACTCTAGGAAAAGCAAAAAATCGAATATAGCCACTTATAACCAAAGTTTAGATAAAATCGCGTCCAATAATATATAAACTAGGAAATAAGCAAATGAGCGTAGATATTAAAACTTTGGTTCAAAAATACGATACACCTCTATATGTATATGATTTTGACAATATTAAGAGTAGATATGAAGAGCTAAAGGGTGCTTTTGATGGTAAAAAATCTTTAGTTGCTTATGCTGTAAAGTCCAATTCTAACTTAGCAGTTATTCGCCATCTTGCAAAACTTGGTGCGGGTGCTGACTGTGTGAGCATAGGAGAGGTCAAAAGAGCATTAAAAGCAGGAGTCGATAGATACAAGATTATCTTCTCAGGTGTTGGTAAAAAAGATTCTGAGATCAAAGAGGCTCTAAAAGATGGGATTTTACTTATCAATTTAGAGAGTGAAGCTGAGATGAGACGAGTGGAGATAATCGCTAAAGAGTTGGAAGTAGAGGCTCGAATATCGATTCGTGTTAATCCAAATGTAGATCCTAAAACGCACCCTTATATATCAACGGGATTGCATGAAAACAAGTTTGGAGTAAGTCTTGATAGTGCAAAACGGATGTATATCTATGCTAAGAAATCAGAAGTACTTAATCCTATAGGAATTCATTTTCATATCGGTTCACAACTTATAGAACTAGCCCCTATCGAAGAGGCTTGTAATATAGTCGCAGATTTAGTTCGTTCATTAAAGGCTATCGATATAGATATTAAGTTTTTTGATGTTGGTGGTGGTCTTGGTGTTGTTTATGATGATGAGGTAACAATTAAAACAGAATCTTATGCTCATATCATCACCCAAGCTATAAAAGGGTTAGATTTGACTATATTGACTGAACCTGGTAGATATATGATGGCAAACTCAGGTATCTTTTTGACAAGAGTTTTATATGAAAAGATCAATGGAGATAAACGATTTGTGATTGTAGATGGTGCTATGAATGATCTGCTAAGACCAAGTCTATATAATGCCTATCATAAGATAGAGGCTGTACAGAAAGATGGAGAGTTTAGTAGTGCTGATGTTGTAGGCCCAGTTTGTGAGAGTGGTGATTTTCTTGGAAAGGATATATTACTTCCACCTATGGAGCATAATGATGTTCTGGTGGTTCACTCAGCAGGAGCGTATGGTTTTACGATGTCGAGTAACTACAATACACGAAATCGATCAGCCGAGGTTGCTATTTTAGATGGTAAAGATTATCTAATTCGTCAGAGAGAAAATTTTGAAGATCAGATACGGTTAGAAGAGGCTTGTGATACTAGTTGGCTCTAGTCAAACAATATTAAAAAATGTAAAAAGGAAAAATATGACACTTGATGAATTACGCGTTCAGATTGATAAGATAGATGATACACTGTTAAAGCTTTATAATGAACGGATGGAGTATGTTCATCAAGTGGGAGAGCTAAAAAATAATACTGGTGCACCGATCTATCGTCCAGAGAGAGAACAGGCGATATTAACACGACTCAAAAATAAAAACAGAGGTAAGCTTACCCCTGCAGCAATCAACGCACTCTTTTTGGAGATGTTTGCTGTAGCTAGAAACTTGGAGCTTCCCGAGAGAGTGGCTTATCTTGGTCCAGAGGCTAGTTTTACTCATCAAGCCGCAGAGAGTAAGTTTGGTGCTATGAGTGCATATCTTCCTATGAATTCTATTGAGGGGATCTTTAGAGAGGTGAATAGAGGGACAGCAAAGTTTGGTGTTGTTCCTATTGAAAATAGCTCAAATGGAATTGTTAGTGATACTATTCAAGCTTTGGATAGTTATGATTTGAAGATAATTGCAGAGGTAGTATTGGATGTTCATCTTGCTTTTGGGACACTGAATAATGAGGTTAGTGAGATAAAAAAGATATACTCCAAAGATATTGCATTTGGTCAATGTCGCAATTTTTTAGAAAACTTGGGGCTTGATGATATTGAGTATATCCCTGTCGAGTCTACGGTCAAGGCAACTAAATTGGCACTGCTAGACAAAGAGGCTGCTGCATTGTGTCCACAAGTGGCTGCAACACTATACCATCTACCAGTTCTCTTTAATAATATTGAAGATAACGATAATAATAGAACAAGATTTTTTATTATTAGTGATTTTGAAAATCTTCAATCGGGAGATGATAAGACCTCTATATTGGTTCGTCTGCCAAATACCCCTGGAGCATTGGTTGAATTTTTGAATGATTTTGAAAAATCAAAAATCAACTTAACTAAAATTAAATCACATATCATAGGGGGACAATCTCTTTTCTTTTTAGAGTTTAATGGACATCAAAATGATACTGTTGTCAAAAATATAATTGAAAAACATGGTTCATGTATTAAGATATTGGGATCATATATTAAAGAGATAGATGATGTATAAAAGGAAAAATTAATGATATTTAATAAAGCACTAAAAAATATAAAAATTTATGAAGCAGGAAAACCGATTGAGCTGGTGGTAAGAGAGTTTGGTATTCCTTCCCAAAATGTAGTAAAGTTAGCATCCAATGAGAATCCAAAAGGGTGTAGTCCAAAAGTAGCTAAAGCGATTGCAGAGAATGCCCATCGGGCTTTTTTGTATCCTGATGATAGCTTTTATGAGTTAAAAGATGCACTCTCTAAGAGATTTGGAGTAGTAGATGAAAATATTATTATTGGTGCAGGAAGTGATCAAGTATTGGAATTTGTCTCTCGTGCATTGTTAACCGAAAATGATTCTGTGCTTATGTCTAAAGTTACTTTTGCTATGTATGAGATATATGCAAAGCAGATGGGTGCAAAGATCATTAGAACACCAAGCTATCAGCATATAGTAGAGGAGTTTATCCAATCGTATCAAGAGCATAAACCTAAAATTATCTATATCTGTACTCCTAATAATCCAACAGGTGATGCTATCAGCAAAGAGGATGTCTTTAAGATTATAGATGCCGTAGATAGTGAGACGATGATTGTAATTGATGGTGCATATATGGAGTATGCTGCGTCCAAAGATGAGAAGTATAGAATCGAGCCAAAAGATATTATGCATCTTTCCAATGTTATCTATCTGGGGACTTTCTCCAAGGCTTATGGCTTGGGTGGTATGCGTGTTGGTTATGGCATTGGTAACACCCCAATGATAAATGAACTCTATAAGATGCGACCACCATTTAACATCTCTACACTCTCTTTAGTTGGCGCGATAGAGGCTTGTAAGGATGAGGTGTTTGTAGAAGAGTCTATCGCCTTGCATCAAGATCAGATTGTTCGATATGAAGCATTTGCAAAAGAGATTGGTTTTGAGTATATTGAGAGTTATACCAACTTCATAACCTATCTTTTCCCTGATAGTATGAACTCCACAGAGATTTCTGATAGACTTTTTAGAGAAGGAGTCATCATCCGTAATTTAGCCTCTTATGGGTTAAATGCTGTTCGTATTACGATAGGAACAGCTGAGCAGAATGATAGGTTTTTCGAAATGTTTAAAAAGGTTGCCACTTGAGTAAATTTGGAGATTTAAAAACAAAAAGTATAGAGGAGCTAGAAGATATAGCTCAACAGGTGAGAGATAGGATTCTTGAGGTTGTGAGTAAAAATGGTGGACATTTAAGCTCTACTATGGGGGCTACAGATATTATTGTAGCTATGCATGCTGTCTTTGATGCAACAAAAAACCCTTTTCTTTTTGATGTCTCTCATCAATCTTATGCTCACAAGTTAGTTACAGATAGATGGGATGAGTTTGAAACTCTTCGACAGTTTGATGGGATTAGTGGCTATACCAAACCCAAAGAGTCTCCAAATGATTATTATATGGCGGGGCATAGCTCTACCTCTATCTCTCTGATTACAGGTGTGGCAAAAGCGATTTCACTCAAAGGTGAAGAGGATGATAGAGTTCCTATTGCTCTCATTGGAGATGGGAGCATGAGTGCAGGAATGGTCTATGAGGCGATGAATGAGCTAGGAGATAGAAAATATCCTGCTATTGTGATTCTTAATGACAATGAGATGAGTATCGCTTCTCCTATTGGGGCATTGAGTCGTATACTCTCTCAAAAGATGGCTTCTCCTTTTTATCAAAAACTAAAAGCAAAGACAAAAGAGATGTTGGAGAGTCTCCCTGATGGTGCAACCTATCTTGCAAAAAGATTTGAAGAGTCTTTTCATCTTATTACCCCTGGAATTCTCTTTGAAGAGCTTGGGCTGGAGTATATAGGTCCTATCGATGGGCATAATATTATTTCTCTTATTGATACACTTAAGATAGCTAAAGATATGAAACGACCAGTGATTATCCATGTGCAGACTACCAAGGGTAAAGGGTACGAGGTTGCAGAGGGTGTAGGAAAAGAGCATTGGCATGGTGTTGGTGCTTTTGATCTTGATACTGGAGATTCTCTCAAAAAATCAGGAGCAAAAGCCTCTACTGCTATTTTTTCTGAGACCTTAGTGGCACTAGCTGATGTTGATGATAAGGTTGTAGGAGTCACTGCTGCAATGCCAAGTGGTACAGGGATGAGCATGGCATTAGAGAAGTATCCAGATAGATTTTGGGATGTAGCGATTGCAGAGCAACACGCTGTAACCTCTATGGGTGCTTTGGCAAAAGAGGGATTTAAACCCTTTTGTGCTTTGTACTCTACCTTTCTACAAAGAGGATATGATCAGTTAATTCATGATATCTGCCTGATGAATCTAGGTGTTGCTTTTGCGATAGATAGAGCAGGGCTTGTAGGAGAGGATGGAGAGACCCATCAAGGGGTCTTTGATATCTCATTTCTTAGAGCAATCCCAAATATGACGATATTTGCACCATCAAGTGACACCACAATGCGATTGGCTATGGAGTTTGCAAAAGATTTCCCAACCCCTTGTGCTTTTAGATACCCAAGAGGTGCTTTTTTCTCACAAGATACTGACTCTACTCCATTTGAACTTGGCAAATCACATATCATCAAAGAGGGTAAAGAGTTTTTATTTATAGGATATGGCAATGGTGTAGGTCGAGCGATGCAGACAGCTGAGCTTTTGGATAAAAATCCAACTATATTGGATCTTCGTTTTGTGAAGCCTCTTGACAAAGCAAAACTAGTAGAGTTAGCAAAAACAGATAAAAAATGGTTTATTTTCTCCGATAGTGCCAAGATGGGTGGGGTTGGTTCTGCTATCTTAGAGCTTCTTTGTGATGAGAAAATTATGGATGTAGAGTTGGTTACTTTTGAGTATACTGATGAGTTTATTACACATGGTAATATTAAGCTGGTAGAGGAGTCCTTGGGGCTTCTTCCTGAACAACTGGCAAAAAAAATAGGAAAATAATAGATGGCAAAAGAGTATATTTTTACTAGTGAGTCAGTTACAGAGGGGCATCCTGATAAGATGGCAGATCAGATTAGTGATGCTATTTTGGATTATATTATTGAGCGAGATCCAAATGCTAGAGTAGCATGTGAGACACTACTTAGTACAGGTATCTGTCTCATTGCAGGAGAACTCAAAACAGACATCTATGCCCCAATGCAGGATATAGCTAGAGAGGTGATTAGAGAGATAGGCTATACTGATGCCTCTTTTGGATTTGACTATCGTAGTGCAGGTGTACTTAATGCCATTGGTGAACAGAGTAGTGATATTACCCAAGGAGTAGACAAGAGTAGTGGTGAACTAGGAGCAGGGGATCAGGGTATGATGTTTGGTTATGCCTGTTCTGAGACCAAAGAGCTTATGCCTCTGCCTATCTCTTTAGCTCATAAGATTACTGCAAAACTTTCAGAAGTGAGAAAAAATGGAACAGTCCCCTTTTTACGACCAGATGGAAAAGCACAAGTTAGTGTAAAGTATGTTGACGGTAAGCCAATCTCTGTAGAGACTATAGTTATCTCTGCTCAACATCATGAAAATATCTCTCAAAAACTTCTAAGAGATACTCTTATCATGGAAGTTATTAATGAGGTAATCCCACAAGAGCTTTTGACTAAAGAGACGGTTTATCATATCAATCCAACAGGAAGGTTTGTAATCGGTGGACCACAAGGTGATGCTGGATTGACAGGGAGAAAAATTATTGTCGATACTTATGGAGGTGCTTGTCCTCATGGTGGTGGAGCTTTTTCTGGGAAAGATCCCACCAAAGTCGATAGATCAGCTGCCTATGCGACAAGATATATAGCCAAAAATCTTGTTGCATCTGGTGTGTGTGAGAGGGTAATGATTCAACTCTCTTATGCAATTGGTGTTGTTGAACCTGTCTCCATTATGGTTGATTGTTATGGAACAGAAAATGTTGAAGAGGTGCGTATCGAGTCTTGTATTAGAGATCTTTTTGATCTATCTCCTGCTGGAATAATTAAAGAGCTTGATCTTCTAAAACCTATATATAAAAAAACAGCCTCTTATGGTCATTTTGGCAGGGAGAATATGGGCTTTGCTTGGGAAAAAACAGATAGGGTAAAAGAGATACAAAATTATCTAAAAAAGTAACAAAATAGAGATTGTGTGATAAATTGCAACTAATAAGTTATTTGCTAGTGAGTAAATACTCTTTATTAAAGAATTTTTTAATCTACTTTTGCTATAGTTTGTGAAACCAAAATAAGGAATTAAAATGGCAGTAAAAATTTTAGATGTATGTATCAACTGTGCAGCATGTATTGACGAATGTCCAACAGAAGCAATCGTAGATGAGGATGATAACCCAACGGGTGAAGAGATTTACTATGTTTACGCAGATAAGTGTGTTGAGTGTGTTGATCACTTTGATGTTCCAGCATGTGCTGAAGCTTGTCCTACAGAAGATTGTATTGTTTGGGATGAGCCAAAAGATGGTTTAACTCTACACGCAGACAGAGGTGACGCAGGTTCTTCAGTAGTTGAAGACTAGTCTTTAATTTATACAGATCATGGCTTTTCTAGCTATGGTTTGTAGCTTTTATCTTTATCTATTCCCTTTCATAAAAATCAATCTTATTTTTAATCTTTTTCAGATATAATTCCAGCTCAAAATACTTTAGTAGTGGTTAGAAGATTATTGACAAACCACTAGCTTACGGAGCAAAAATCGTGGAACAAACATTATCAATCATCAAACCAGATGCAGTAGCTAAAAATGTAGTAGGACAAATCCTTGCAAGATTTGAGACTGCTGGATTAAGAGTTGCAGCAACTAAAAAAATTCAGTTAAGTCAAGCAGATGCAGAGGCATTTTATGCAATACATGCAGAGCGTCCTTTTTTTAGAGACCTTGTGGATTTTATGATCTCTGGACCAGTTGTTGTAACTGTACTTGAGGGTGAGAATGCAATGACGAAAAATAGAGAACTTATGGGTGCAACTAATCCAAAAGAGGCAGAAGCTGGTACAATCCGAGCTGACTTTGCAGAGAGTATTGATGCTAATGCTGTTCATGGAAGTGACTCAGTAGAAAATGCTACCAATGAGATTAACTTCTTCTTTGCACAAAGAGAGATTGTATAAGGTCCAAAAACTGTGAAAATAGTTTTTGATAAGGTTGGTCATAGTCCTAAACCTTTTGAGTTAAATGTTGATTCAATATCTCTCAAAGGTACTTTGACAAAGCGAGGTTATCATCGTGTCAGACTCGAAGGTGAACTTGAAGGTTCTATCGAGCTGAGTTGTGATAGATGTGGGGAGTTATATCCTTGCAGTATGGACTCAACTCTAGCTTTAACTTTGAGTGATGAAGTTATAGAGACTGAAGATGATTTAGATATAATCGAATTTATAGATGGTGTTATAGACCTTGAATTTATTATTCAAAGCGAAATAGCATCGGTTCAGAACTCATATCACAACTGTAAAAATTGTGAAAATGATGATGAAGAGTTTGAAAAAGAATTTTAAAATAAAAAACAAAGGATGTAACTATGGCAGTACCTAAGAGACGAGTAAGTAAAACTAGATCGGCGAAAAGAAGAACACACTACAAATTAACATTACCAAGACCTGTAAAAGATGCAGATGGTACATGGAGAATGCCTCACCACATGAACATGACAACTGGTGAGTATAACACAACAAAAGCGTAGTAAAATTTTATGATTAGAATTGCTATTGATGCAATGGGTGGGGACTTTGGTCCCGAGCCTATCATCGAAGGTGTAACCCAAGCACTTGATGAAAAAAGTTTTTTTCCTATTCTTGTAGGAGATAGAGAACAGATCATCTCATTCCTCCCTGAATATTATCTTGATAAAGTCGAAATCTTAGACTCTTCTGATGTTATTGCTATGAGTGATCAAGCAACTCAAGCATTAAAGAGAAGAGAGTCTTCTATCTATAAAGCTGTTGAGTTGGTTCGTGATGGAAAGGCAGATGGTGTGGTCTCTGCTGGACATAGTGGAGCGACAATGACGTTGGCAACTATTCGCATAGGACGATTGCCACATATTGCTAAACCCGCATTGGCAACTATTATGCCAAACAAATCTCTCACTGCAAAAACATTACTTTTAGATGTTGGTGCGGTGACAGACTGTACAGCCAAAAATCTTTATGAGTTTGCTGTTATGGGTGAGGTATATGCTCAAAAGCTCTTGGGGCTTCGTCGTCCATCTGTGGGACTTCTTTCCAATGGGGAAGAGGATAGTAAAGGTAATGCTTTAACCAAAGAGGCATTTAAACTGATGCAAGATGTTCCTGGATTTAAAGGTAATGTTGAGGGGTCAGATATATTTAATGGGACAGTTGATGTAGTAGTTTGTGATGGCTACACTGGCAACATTGTCCTAAAGGCAAGTGAGGGTGTAGTCTCTACAGTCTTTGATCTTATGAAGACACATATCAAAAAATCTATCCCTGCAAAGATAGGGGCATTTATGATGAAGAAAAAAGTGTTTAAAAAGCTCAAAGAGAAGGTAGATTATGCAGAATATGGTGGTGCACCTTTACTTGGAGTTAAAGGTTGTGCTATTATATCGCACGGAAAAAGTAACTCAAAAGCAATCAAAAATGCTATTTTTCAAGCCATAGCCTACAGTGACTCTGGGGTTAATGATGCTATAGAAAAGTTATTAACAAAAAAGAACGCATAAAAACGCATAATAAGGTAGACAATGTACGCAAAATTTCATTCGATAGGGGCTTATGTTCCTTCAAAAGTATTGAGTAATGCAGATTTAGAGAAGATGGTAGATACTAGTGATGAATGGATTTTGAAGCGTACAGGTATAAGTGAGAGACGCATCGCAGGAGATGATGAGTATACCAGTGATATGGCTACAAAAGCTTCTGAACTGGCTATCAAACGAGCTGGGTTAAAGACTTCTGATATTGATCTAGTTGTCTGTGCTACAGTGACTCCCGACTATTTTAATATGCCAGCAACTGCATGTATTATCTCTGATAAGCTAGGTATCAAAAATGTTCAAGCTTTTGATATAAGTGCGGCATGTAGTGGTTTTGTATATGCTCTTTCTCTTGCTAAAGCATTTATTGAATCTGATATGAAAAAACATGTTTTGATTATTGGTGCAGAGAAGTTTAGCTCTATTGTAGACTATACAGATAGATCAACTTGTATTCTCTTTGGTGATGGGGCAGGAGCTTCTGTTATCTCTGCTACAGAGAATAAAGATGAAGCTATGATAGATGTCCATGCTAGTGCAGATGGCTCTTATGCAGATTTTCTTGTCACTCCTGCACCAGGTACTGTAAATCCTGTATCCCAGAAAGTGATTGATGAGGGGCTTAACTTTGTTCGGATGAAAGGTAATGAGACCTTTAAACTTGCCGTCAAGACACTGACTAAGGATGTCAAGAATATTTTGGCTAAGAATAGTATTGATTCCAAATCTATCCCACATTTTATTCCTCATCAAGCAAACTATCGTATTATCAAAGCAGTAGGTGATGCACTTAAAATGGACAAAGAGCAGGTTGTCTTGACTGTTGGAAAGTATGGTAATACCTCCGCAGCCTCTATCCCTATGGCGATCAATGATATCTATGAGTCTGGACGACTCAAAAAGGGTGAATTGATGCTTCTTGATACCTTTGGTGGTGGTCTAACATGGGCTAGTGCTTTGTTACCATTTGCAGGGGAGACTAAGTAGTCTCCTACTAATCTTTAAATACCCGTTTCATATATTCAAATTTCATCTTTTGTGGTTTGTTAATTGACTCAACAGTAGACTCTAATATCTTTTTGATACTCTTTTTGATCTCATAGCTAGAGAGAGTCTTGTTTTTGATATGTATAGTAAAACTATAATACTTCCCTGACTTTTTGAAAACACCTACTAACCAATGTACTCCATCTTTATGGCTCTCTTGTGCAAATATAAATTTGATATTGAGGTAGTTTCGTAGCCACTGTAGAGAGCCAAACTTTTGGTAGATTGGTGATTTGAAAATGGTCTGAATGGTTACTCTCTTTTTTTTACTAAAAAAGTTTTTAAAGATTGGAGATACCTGCTCAGGAGAGTCCAACGAAAAGAGTTTTGGATTTGGGTCTATAACTCCTTTATTGATATTTTGATAGGACAATGATTTGATTAGTTTTGCTCCATAAAATAGTTTACTTGGATTGTATAGCAGTTGAGTTATTTTGTGTAGAGAGACCTGTACATCTAGTGGGGTCATCTGTAATTTTCCTGCTCCTAGATCAACCCTAGGCTCATTGTTTTGTAGAGGAATTAGTGATAGATTATTATAGAGTGCTTCAATTTTTTTCATATAGATAGGTGTGTAGTGAATGCTGTTGCCTTTTTTGTCTTTCTGTTTGTATTTGACAAAGCCATCATATTGAGGAAGCATACTTTTGGAGGCAAAAACTCTTCTTGCATCAATCCATGCACTCTCTCTACATTTTGAGAAACCTCTCTCTAGTGGAATCTCATCTTTTGCCCTCTTGTTACAATATTGTGTATAGTACTTATCCCCTCTATCTGCAAAAAGGAGAGAGCTGAATATCTTACCCAAGTTGTCTATTTTTGGAGGGGTTTGATAGTTACTGTTTTCTTGATATATACGCATAAACTCTCCACTCTCATTGACCACAGATACCCAAACAGTTGAGAGGTTTAGGGATTCCAATCGATTTTTTAGATAGTGATTGAAGTAGAAGTTATCTTTAAGGTGAAAATTTATATTTACCTTGGTTACCAATCTATTTTGTGGTGAGACACTATATGTCTGAAAAAGTTTATCAAGCTCCTGACCAATCACATCTTTGGTGCTACCTAACAGAGCATCACTTCTTGTAGGTAGAGAGCTAAAACTCTCTTGATTTCGAGGAGTGATCTGTCCTACCACCTCCATAAGGGAATCTGGAAAAAAGGGTAATTTTGGTAGGGGCATTTTTTTGATAATAGAGATAAGATTGTACTGTTTTTTGATAATATTAGAGTTTTTAATAATCGCTATCGCCTCCTCTTTGATCCTCTTCCATGATCTGTTTTTCTCCTTTTGAGAGAGATGAAGCTGATAGGGGTGAGCATACATTGCTACTAGAATAACCTGTTGTGCCTCGGATAGACTATCTATACTCTTTCCAAAAAAGATCTCTGCACAATCTCTGAGTCCATATCCTCTCTTCTCCATAAAAAAGAATGATTTTTCAGAGAGTAGCCAAGCCTTAAAGTCACTTCCTTTGTTGGATTTTAGTTGATGAAAAAAGCTCTTTGCCAATTTCAATCTATCCATATTATCATCTATTTGTGGTAGAGGATGTTTTCCCAAAAAATTATTTATGAGTTGTTGAGTTAGTGTTAGATTTGGACTAAGGGATAGATCTTGCTCTTTTAATAGATGAACAATTAGTTTTTTGCTTTCACTGATGGGTGTTAGTATATCTATCCCATTGTAGTATCGAGGATTCTCAAAGAGAGCCTGATATGATGTGGTTGCATTGCTATCAAAATCCAAATATGGATCATACTTCTCTTTTAATAGAGACCAAAAAAGAGGCGGTGGATTGGGAGTAAATAGAGAGGGATTCTTTACTAAACTTTGAGGCTGTCTAGTTGTTCCTGCTAATCTATTTTCTTGATCTCTAATCTCTATTGCTGTATCATAATAGAATTTTGGTAAAAGTTTCTCTTTAAAAAGCTCTCTATCTGGATCTCCACTAATTAGAAATAGATAAAAACCAAATAGTGATAACATGATAGTTAAAGGGATAAATATAAGTTTTTTAGTTATAGTCTCTCCTAAAAACTGTATAAATTTTGTAATATCTGATATGAGAATAATAGAGTGAACTATCAGCATCTTAAATATAAAAGAAGAACCCTCTTTGATACTTTTTGGATCAAGCTTCTTAAGAGAGAAGAACCACTTAATCTCATTGATCATAGCTTTTAGTTTAAGCTTAATACTCCATATGCTCTCAACCATGTAGTTCATCCATATATGCCAAGAGTGTATCATATCTCTTTTTGTTTAGCTTATATACTCTAAAGGTTAGTTTATCAAAATGTTTTAGTTTTGCTTGATGCAAAAATAGTAGCTCTTGATAATCTACATTGTTTCCTATAAGCGTAATCATCTTATCTATCTGAAAACGGGTCAAAATCTCATCTACTTTGTGATTTCTCTTTTGGTTTGGGACAATGAGATGATAAGTAAAGTGTCCCTCAAATACAAAAGGCTTCAACATTCGTCTAAGATCATATCGTAGATATTGATTTATATTATCATCTGTGAAGTATCTTGCACGATATGGGTCTTTTGCTAATATTGTAAAGAAAAAGATGAAAAAATCTACCAAAAATCCAAGTCCGATTGCTTTTATGTCACTCTGTGTGACATCTGTTGGGCTTGATACTTCGTCAATAGCCACTACATGGGTATTTGTAAATGGTATAATTGCCAAGAGGACATTTATCGTTCGTTCTATAAGTTGCTGTTGATCACTAGCATCAAAAAAGGCAACACGATTGAGTTGTTTTAGTGAGTTTAAATTCTCTATGATAGTATTTATTTTTAGGGTTATTTGGCTATCAGGACAGCTAATTATCCGTCCTATCGACTCCATTCTCATCCGTTTGCTACCCTTATGTTGAGCCAAAACTTTAGGCAGTAGTGAGATCTCTCCACCTCTAAAGAGTCTGTTGATTTGAGCTATCTTATTATTTACCTTCTCCTCTAAATCTTCAACATCATCTTTTTTGGGATTGAAGTCAACTAGCTGTTTTTTAATTAAAGTTATTTCATAAGTAACTTTATCTTTAAGCTCCTTGACACTAGTTAGATGGCTATTAAATAGTTGGCTCTCTGCCTTTCTCAATGCACTCCTTGGTCCTGGTTTTGGAATTTTAGTCTCATCACAAGTTCCTCCTTGGGTACTCTCCTCTATAGACTGTTCCATTGAGTAATCGCTTAGTTTTTTTAGCGATAGGTATACAGAGTTGAAACTACTCTGAGCATCTTCTAGGCTATTTTTGATAGTTTCTAACTGGAGTGTAACATTTCGCTGAGAAAATTCAGATGCCGAGAATATTTTATAATAGAAGTTAAAACTAAAGAGAACGCTGATAAACAAAGATAGCAAGTAAGTAACCAATAGAAGAGATGCTCTAAGAATATATCTAGAGAAAAACTCTTGAAGATATAGTTGAGAAATCGAGTATACTAGTGCCAACTGAATCACTCCTACTACAGCAAAAAAGAGTATTTTGGTCAACCATGCACCATCTGAAACTAGAGAAATGAATCCATAGTAGGAGGTACTAAAGGAGATTAGAGAGAGTATTAGTACCGCTTGATAGGTGATATGCTGTTTAAAAAAATATAAAATTTTTTGAAAACCACTATCTGCTATTTTATAAAGTGAATGTTTGTCTGTTGTTTCTTCTATTTTTTTCTTCATAAAAGAACTTACACTATTGATTTTAATTTTTTCATGTTGCAATAATAGTACTTTAAATGTTTGGTTTCACTTATTACAGTTCTCGTAAAATGCTGGTTGAGGTAATGCTTTTACTTAACTACCCATTCCTTTTCGGTTAAAAGCTCTTTATTAGAGAAAATTTGTCCCAAAAATCTATCATCTATACGATAACTATTGACCCCTTTAGGTGTACCACTCATGATTACATCCCCATCTTCCAAACTCATAAAACTATCTATCTCTTGAAGCATACTATTTGGTTTATAGATCATCAGATCATATGATGCAAACTGCACTAACTTATCATTTATATATAGTTTCATATTTAACTCTTTGATCTTACCTTCAAAGGGGACAAATTCACTAAATATAGCTGAGCCATTAAAAGCTTTTGCTCTCTCCCACGGTAGACCTTTTTTTTTCATTTGATTTTGAATACCTGCATGTGTCAAATCAAGACCAAAGCCTACTCCTACTATCTTTTTATTACCTATCAAAAAACATATCTCTCCCTCAAAGCGAGTATCTTCTTTAAAATATCTTAATGTATTGCTTATTGCAGAGTTTGGTTTGTTAAAAATTACCATAGAGGATGGTATCTCATTATTTAACTCTTCGATATGTTCGACATAGTTTCTACCAATACAGATTATTTTACTTGGGGTGATTGTGTTGTGATTATAGATTATATTTTTCATTTTTTCTCCTCTAAATATGATAACCTAAAGAAGAAAAAAATAAGGTTCTCATAGCAAAAAGTTTTTTGGATTGCTTTTTATATGAGACTCTGTCCCTCTTTGATAAAAAGGGTTTTTAGCTGTATACTTCTACAGCAATTCCTACCTCTGGCAGTTCTACTTTGTTATTAAATAGTACTGTAAATAGTTCATAGAAGAATTCGATCATGTTTTTTCCTTGGTTTTATTTAAAATGAATTTTACTACTAGAAAAGTGAATAATTGTGAAATAATAGCATATTTTTTTATGTTTTGCTAATTTATAATCAAATTTGCAATTATTACTCTTTTTTTGACTAGTTCCTCTCTTTGTACTTAAGTTAAATCTGTTATATTAGTTTAATATTTTAAATAGGATAACTTTAGTATGAAACAGACTCTAATCGAACTTTTTGGAACTTATGCTCATGAGATTGTATTCTTTCATGTACTCTCTGCTATTGTATGGGTGGGAGGTATGATAGCAATTCGTCTAGCAGTACATCCAAATTTACAACTTATAGATGATCCAAAAATTAGGCTTGGTCATACTTTGGCGATTATGGATAAGTTGTTTAATATTGTAATTCCTTTTATTATTCTGCTTATATTGACTGCTATTATTATGGCAGTGGGACTTGGGTTTAGAGCCTCTGCTGTAGATGCCAATGGAGAGGTGATCTCAGAGGTAGCGATGCATATCTACAATCTAGTACATCTCAAAGAGGCGTTGTGGCTAGTGATGACGATGAACTTTGTATGGATGTATCTCAAACGAAGAGAGGCTCAAAAGTTTTTTGATAGTGGTAATTTACCAAAAGCAAAAGAGTCTTTAACTTTGATTCCTAAACTACTGTTGCCTATTAATATTTTCTTAGGTATTTTGGCATTGTGGCTAGGGATTACTTTGAGAGGTTTTTGATCTACTATTATAGCTTATAATACTCCCTCACACGGCGTTCAAAATCCTCATCACTTAGCTCTCTTCTCATAGGGATGAACTTACTAGCTTTGTCTCCTACAGTGACTCTAGCAGGGAAGTTTTCATCCTTTATAATCTCTAAAATAATCTTGGCTACCTCATTTGCATCGTTGCCACCGTTGATCTGTTTGACGATATTGGGGGCTAGATTGGATACCATCTTGGCATAGGGAGAGTGGGGGTCAAAGGTCTGTATATTGGTGATCAGGTTGGCTCTAGCAAATTGCGTATCAAAAAAACCTGGCATGATAGAGTGGACTCTAATATTAAAATCCCTCAGCTCATAACGCAAAGAGTCGGTAATTCCCTCTACCGCGTATTTGCTAGAGTTGTACATGGTGAGTAGAGGTAGTCCTATCTTGCCTAGAAATGAGCTGATATTGATGATCACTCCACTCTGATTTTTTCTCATCATAGGAATAACAGCTTTGCATACTCGCAAAACTCCAAATACATTGACATTAAACTGCTGATACATCTGCTCTTCGTCCAACTCTTCGACTGTGGAGACTAATCCATACCCTGCATTGTTGATGAGAATATCTATCTTATCTATTGTCTCTATGGCACTATTTATATTTTGACTGTTGGTAATATCTAGTTCTATAGGGTGAATATATGTAGATTTTATATCCAAAAGTCTATCTGGTGTTCTCGATCCTGCATAGACTATAAATCCATTTTTAGCCAAAAATAGAGTAGTAGCTCGACCCATACCTGAACTTGCACCTGTAATAAGAACTGTTTTTTTGCTTTTCATAAGAAAATAATAGCAAAATATAAGACTCTAATCTTTGATTTTAGATAAGAGCTTAGTTATAATCTCATATGGCATTTATAAAAATAGACAGAGAGAATTTTTTTCATAATCTAGAGCAGTTTTCCCAAAAGTGTGGATCAAAAGAGCAGGTGGCTATTGTCCTAAAAGACAATGCATATGGTCATGGATTGGAGCTTATGGCAAAACTATCAGCAGAGTTTGGTCTGAGTAGAGCTGTAGTTCGAACTCTATCTGAAGCAGATAGAATTGTAGGCTACTTTGATGAGATAGTGATACTAGGAGATAGAGCTACTGTAGGGGACAACTATACCTTTGTACTCAATAGCCTAGATGATATATCTCTAGCCCAAAGAGGCTCAACGGTGGATCTAAAGGTAGATACAGGGATGCATCGAAATGGGATTATGACGGAGGAGATAGAGAGTGCATTGGCATTGATCCAAGAGAGAGGGTTAAATCTAAGAGGCATAATGAGTCATAACCGAAGTGCCGATGAGTTAAGCTCTGAACTCTTTTGGCAACAGAAGTGTTTTCGTGAGGTCAAGCAGAGAGTAGAGGCTTTTGGTTTGAGAGATCTTCGCTATCACTTCTTTAACTCTGCAACTGCTTTGCGTTTGGACTCAACCCAAGAGGCATTTATCCGTCTAGGGATTGGAGCATATGGATATAGTGAGCTTCCAGATCTCTATAATATTTTGGATCTAAAACCAGTTCTCTCTCTTTGGGCAAAAAGAGTAGCCACTAGAGTTCTAAAAAAAGGGGATAGAGTAGGGTATGGTGCTACATTTGAAGCTCCAAGAGAGATGGAGATCTCTACTTATGATCTAGGATATGGTGATGGTTGGATGAGATCAAATGGCTATGCCCCTTTTATCACAGCAGAAGGTTTACCTATTCTTGGGCGTGTATCTATGGACTATATTATTTTAGAGAGTAGTGCAGATGAGGTCTGCATTGTGGCTAATGCCCTAGATTCTGCTCGACAGATGGGGACTATATCTTATGAGGTAATGACTCAGCTTTCGGTTAATATGGAGAGGGTGGTGGTTTGATTCTATTTGACGGTGTTTTCGTGGGAAAACACCCTACAGGAGATTTTTAATCTAGCCACCAAACTCTGAATTTTCTCTTTTTGATCTTGCCATTTTTGAGTCCATGATAGGCTTTTTTGATGACGGATCTATCTATGGCTACATATGAATTTTTCTCATATATATTTATTTTACCTATCTTTTTGACATCTAATCCTATCTCTTTGCATAGTGTTCCTAATATATCTCCTG
>Ga0256827_10000377_pt1 | contig 27316 bp, 21 predicted proteins | sample CV84metaG_FD_185977 | JGI IMG/M metagenome (GOLD analysis project Ga0256827, IMG submission 185977) | Hydrothermal vent microbial communities from East Pacific Rise, Pacific Ocean - CV84 | ecosystem: Environmental > Aquatic > Marine > Hydrothermal vents | place: Pacific Ocean: East Pacific Rise...
TTTATTTAACATTTATTTCCTGTTAATTCTGTGTTTGCCCACAAATTTAGATAAAATGAAATACAAATACTCGGCTTTTACAATTTTTTCGGCATTAATGTTAAATTCCTCAATTGGTATTCGCTGGTAATTGTTAGGCGCATTATCAAGTTTTATTCCTGCTGTACCAAATGTAATATCTACCGAATTTTTAATTTGCTCAAAAAACTGCAAATCTATACCGTAATCGGTAAACGGAAACGAAAAAGAAGTATTCTTTATATTAAAATTCTGTTTTAAAAACTCAATAGATTCTATTGTTTCAATATTTTGCTTTTCAGGGTTTAATGTGTTGTATTCTACATGATTAATACTGTGTGAACCAATATCAAAACCTTGTTTTATTAGCTTGTTAATTTGCTCGCTTGTTAAATATGGTTTTTGTTTTTGCAAAAAAATAGAGAAATCAACATTAAACATTTTTGCTAATTTATCAAGCTCGGTATCAGTATATTTATTGTTAAGTATATCAAGGTTATTTACCGCATTATCTTTAATTTTATTCTTTTTTAAATAAGCATCAAAAATTAAACTTGCTTTAAATCGGCTAAACAATATTTTATTATCGATAAAACTTGTGTTTACAAAAAATGTAGCCGGAATTCCCTTTTTTAGTAGGATAGGAGCAATAACATCGTTAACCTCTCGTAAGCCATCGTCGAACGACAAAAAGAAATAGTTCTTATCTTTTTTGTAATTCTTATTGATTAAATCGTTTAAAGAAATAGGAGTAAAGTGCTTTAAATAAAACTCTAATTCGTTTTCAAACTCGGTAGTGTTGCGGTAATTATATAAATGTTTAATATGTGGTAAATGCTTATTGCTAACTGTATGATAAAAAGGCATTATAAGGTTTACACCACTGTGTTTTATTACCGTGTTAATATTAAGTTTATTCGATAAAAAATTATATTTATTTACAAAACTATGCTGCACTTTTATTCAATTAGTAATTAATAATTGGCAATGTGTAATATTGCAATCATTAGAGCTTTTTTATTGTTATTTAAAGTTATTAATTTATATCATAAATAAAGAAAAATATATTTTACATCTTAATATCTATTTAACACCAACTGGTATAAATTATTGTTAAAATAATTGACTGCAACAAAAGTTAATATTATAAAAATAGTTTTATTACAATAGTTATTTGATTTATTCATCTTGTTTAAAATGACTTAAATCCAATTATCTCACGAACTTCTTTAACTGTTTTAGCAGCACTTTCTCTTGCTTTTTTAGCACCCATTTTAGCTACTTTTGATAAATACTCTTCGTTTGAACGTATATCAATTATCTTTTCACGAATAGGTGAAACAAAATTATTTATGTCTTCAGCTAATTGCTTTTTAAAGTCGCCATATCTTATTGAACAGTTATTGTAGCTTGTTCTAAAAAAGTCAACAGTGTCTTTTTCCGAAACAATTTCGGCAATAGTAAATAGGTTTACAATTTCTTGTGGCATTTCTTGGTTTTGTTGAGTAGGCCCTGCATCAGTTTTAGCTTTCATTACCTTCTTTTTAATGGTTTTTTCATCATCAATAAGATAAAGTCCATTTCCTTCCGATTTTCCCATTTTACCGCTACCATCAAGCCCCGGTATTTTAATTAAATCTTCACCAAAGTTAAAAGGAGCAGGCTCATTAAAATAATCAACCTTATACATATTATTAAAACGCTTAGCAAATTTACGTGCCATTTCAAGGTTTTGCTCTTGGTCTTTACCAACAGGAACCTTTTTAGCGTTGTGTATTAAAATATCGGCAGCCATAAGTACAGGATAGGTTAATAGCCCTGCATTTACATTGTTTGCTTGTTTTCTAACCTTGTCTTTAAAACTTGTAGTACGTTCAAGTTCACCAAGGTACGCATTCATATTAAGCAGTAGATATAGTTCTGCAATTTCAGGTAAATCACTCTGTACATAAATTGTTGCAGCATCTGGGTCTAATCCACAAGCAAGATACTCCGATAATACTTGCTTTACATTACCGTGTAAGTCGGCAGGAGTAGGGTGAGTTGTTAACGAGTGATAATCGGCAATAAAGAAATATGCATTATTCTCGTGTTGCATTTTTACAAAATTCTTAACTGCTCCAAAATAGTTTCCTAAATGTAGGTTTCCTGTTGGTCTTATACCGCTTAATACTATATCCATACTTATTGTTTATTATTTTTTACAAAAATAGTAAAACTGTTTATTGTTTAAATAATTTAATTATCTTTTATTTTAATAAAGTCTTAGCCTCTCTAACTGATGTTTTTTTACCATTAACAAAAGCAACAGGGAATGAGTCCTTAAATTTCTTTTTAACATCTTTATATAATATTTCTATTTTAGCATAATCGGTTTCTTTGCCGTAAAAATACTTATATATATTACCATCTTTATACTCATAAACCCCTTTATATCCCTTAAATTTTGAAGGTTTAATTTTAACTTGCTTTTTCGATGTAGCTATTTGAATACTAAAATAAATATCTTGTTTTTTTACTTCCTTTTCGCTTTCAACCATATCGGAGATACCTGGCATTTTTTTATCGTACATTTCTTGTTTGTACTTTTTAAATGCACGATATATTGCCGATGCCATATAAGATTGACCGGTTTCACTAAATAAATAAGTTGCCTCTTTTTTATTTGAAACAAAACCTAGTTCAATTAATACACTTGGCATTACAGTTTTATATAAAACCCAAAAACCAGCTTGTTTTACACCACGGTCGTATCTACCAACACGTTCTTTAAACTGTTTTTGAATTTCACCAGCTAAAAAAACACTCTGATTTAAATATTCGTTTTGATATAGGGTGAAAATTATTTGACCTTCGGCTGAGTTAGGGTCGAAACCTTCGTATTGTTCTTCGTAATTATCTTCTTGCAAAATAACCGAGTTCTCTTTTTTTGCTACGGCTAAGTTACTTGCTGAACGATGTAACCCCATCACGTATGTTTCTGCTCCATAGGCCTTGCAACTTTTGTTTGAGTTTGCATGAATTGAAATAAAAAAATCGGCATTCGCTTTATTCGCTATTTGAGCACGTCTATATAATTCAACAAATACGTCGGTATTACGTGTATAAATAACTTTAACATCTTTTAAGTTATCTTTAATGTATTTACCAAGTTTTAAAGCGACAGCTAAAACTAAATCTTTTTCATTTCCAACAGGTCCCATGGCTCCTGGGTCTTTTCCGCCATGACCAGCGTCTATAACCACAACCATTTTCTTTTTTGAAGTAGAATTATTTTGTGAAAAAGATGAAAATGAAATAATTATTAGCAATGCTAATGAAATTAATCTGAATAAGTTATGTTTGCTGGTATTTCTCATTATGTATACTGCGTTTTTTTATATAATTTTGAAGTTTGCTTTTTAAACAAATTATTACAAAAATAATACTAAAAGTTTGTATTTTAAATTAGAACGATATATTTTTATTTTAATAATTGTAATGGTCTCAGTTACAAGTGTATATTCGCAAGTCGAAAAAGGCTTGTTTATAAACCCAAACGATTCTGTTAAATCATTAACCAACGATTCTATTATATTATTATCAGCTGATACTGTACAAAATTTTACTATTGATACTGTCAAAATATATAACGATAGTTCTATAGTAATAAAAGACTCATTAATTTTAGATAATAATACTAAAACAAATTCTGAACATAAAAAAGTATTAGAATCACCATTCGATTATAAATCAAAAGATTCTATAATTTTTAATATAGAGTCGCAAGAAGTTTTATTGTATGGCGAAGCTGAAGTTGTATACGAATCAATAAATTTAAAAGCAGAAATGATTTCCATAAATATGGGTACAAAAATTGTTTTTGCACATGGAATAACAGATTCAACTGGAGTAGAAGTTGGAAAGCCAATTTTTAAAGATGGTGGAGATGAGTTTAATGCAGATACAATTCGATATAATTTGGAAACAAAAAAAGGTATTATAAAGGGAGTTGTAACAGAACAAGGTGGCGGTTATTTGCATAGTAAAAAAACAAAAAAACTTCAGGATAATTCGGTTTGCATAAAAAATGGTAAATTTACAACTTGTGATGCAGCACACCCTCATTTTTATTTAAATTTAACTAAAGCTCGTGTTATACCTAATGATAAAATTGTTGCAGGTCCTGCATATTTAGTTATTGAGGATATTCCCTTGCCAATAGGTTTGCCATTTGGTATTTTTCCTGACCAAAATAAACATTCGTCAGGTATTATAATACCTGCTTATGGAGAAGAAGAAACAAGAGGTTTCTTTTTGCGTGATGGTGGTTATTATTTTCATATTAATGATTATGTTGATGCAAAAATACTTTTTGATTTATATACAAATGGTTCGTGGGGTGTAAAAGGTTTAAGTAGTTATAAAAAACGGTACAAATACGAAGGTAATTTTAAAATAGATTATTCAGTTATGAAAATAGGCGAGAGCTTTGAACCAAATTATTCAGAGAATGAGGTATATTGGATAAAATGGAATCATAGACAAGATCCAAAAGCACGACCAAATAGTAACTTTACAGCACAAGTAAATATGGGGTCGAGTAAATTTAAAGCGTTTAATAGTATGAATTACAACGACAGGTTATCAGGTTCAACAAATTCTGCAATAACATATAGTTTAAAATTTCCGAACTCTCCATTTAGTTTAAATGTTGCAGCACGTCAGGCTCAAAGCACAAGTAGTAATGCTGATAAAAGTGGATATATGGATTTAACTTTACCTGAAATGTCGTTAAATATGTCGCGAATATATCCGTTTAAAAAAAAGAAAAGAGTTGGTAAAGCAAAATGGTATGAAAAAATTGGCGTATCGTATAAAACTAACTTTAAAAATATTGTAACACAAATACACGAAGATACAATATTTACTCAACAAGGTTTCGACCAATTTAGAAATGGATTAAAACATACGATACCCGTAAGTACTTCAATGAAAGCTTTTAAATTTCTAAATTTTAGTCCTTCGTTTACATATAACGAAAGGTGGTATTTTAAGTCAATAAACCGTACTTATTATGATGAGTATAAAACTCCTACTGATACTTTATACGACTATTTTAAGGTTGATACTGTTAATGGTTTTGCTCGTTCGGGCGACTTTTTGGTTTCGTTACCTTTAACAACTAAAATATACGGAATGTACCAATTTGTTGGAAAAGACCCTCTTATACAGGCTATAAGACACACAATGACACCTTCAGTTAGTTTTAGTTGGCGTCCTGATTTTTCCGACCCTAAATATGGTTATTATCAGACCTTTACAAAGCAAGATGGAAGCGAAGTTAAGTATTCAATTTTTGATGGAGGAAGCGGAGCTTGGAAAGGTATTTATGGTAATGCTCCGCAAGGTAAATATGGTAGTATTGGTCTTAGTTTAAATAATAATTTTGAGATGAAAGCTCGAAATCGTGCCGATTCGTTAGGTAAAGGAAAGAAAATAACACTATTAAACTCATTGAATTTTAGTACAGCCTATAATTTAGCAATAGATTCAATTAACTGGGCTCCATTAAGCATAAGGGCAAACTCAACACTTTTAAAGAAACTTAGATTAAATTTTAGTACAAGTATGAGTTTTTATGATATTGATACTCTAGGTAGAAAGATAAATTCCTTCCTGTTAAGTAGTGAAAATAAATTTGCTAGAATTGAAAACTGGAATTTATCGGTAGGATTAACATTAAATTCTAATGGTTTAAATCCCGGAAAAACGCCTGAGCCACTTACTCAAACTCAGCAAGATGTAGCTCGAGCCACAGGAACTCCAATAAACGCATATTACAATTATTCTGATTTTAGTATGCCTTGGAATTTAAATGTTGATTATAGTTTAATTATGAGTAATTTATTTAATGTTGTTATACAAGATTTTGAGCCAAACTTAACACAGACTCTTCGTTTTTCAGGAAATATTAGTTTTACTGACAAATGGAAATTTGTATTTACTTCCGGTTACGATTTAGAGCGAAATGAATTATCATATACATCATTAAATCTCGTTAGAGACCTCCATTGTTGGGAAATGAGTTTAAATTTAATTCCTTTTGGCTTGTATAAAAGTTATACTTTTTCTATTCATGTTAAAGCTGCTATGTTAAAGGATTTAGCACTTCCTATGCGTAGAAACTGGATTGATAATTTCGATTTTAATAAATAAACGGTTAATTAAACAAAAGAAATAGTATTTTAGCAAATAACATATAATATAAACTTTAAATAAATATAAATGAATAATCAACAGTACCAAACAATTCATCCTAATAAAAGTAAATTAACAGCTTTAATAGGAATAGGTGTATTAGTAGTAATTTTAGTGCTTTTTAGTAGTAGTATGTTTGTAACTATTCAACCAGGAGAAGCAGGAGTTATTTTTCGTAAATTCTCTGGTGGATTAGATAAAGATAATATTTATTCGCAAGGATTTCAGGTAATTGCACCTTGGAACCAAATGATTGTGTACGAAGTACGCGAACAGCAAAACGAAGAAACAATGGATGTTTTAGATAAGAATGGATTGTCAATTAATGTAGATGTTTCAGTTCGTTTTAATCCTGTTTTTTCCAAAATTGGAGATTTGCACGAAACATTTGGTTTAGACTATAAAACACGTTTAGTTGGTCCAGAGGTTCGTTCGGCAGTACGTAAAGTAATGGGACGTTATTCGGCCGAGGAAATTTATTCTACAAAACGTAAAGAAGTTGAAAATGCAATTGAGACTGAAACCGAAAATCGTTTAAAGAATAACGATATTCAAATGACAGCTCTATTAATTCGTTCAATAAATTTACCTGAAAAAATTAAGCAAGCTATTGAAAACAAATTACAACAAGAGCAGCAAGCTCTTGCGTATCGATTTAAACTAGAAAAAGAAACATCGGAAGCTGAACGTAAACGAATTGCTGCAGAAGGTGAAGCTGCCGCTAATAAGATTATCAACAGTAGTTTAACACCTAGTTTACTTAAAATGCGTGGTATTGAGGCAACTATTGAGTTGTCTAAATCGCCAAACGCAAAAACAATTGTTATTGGAAGTAGTAAAGATGGTTTACCTTTAATTTTAGGAAATAACTAAAAAACTAACAGTTATTGCGAGTGTAACGAAGCAATCTACTAACTTAATATGTTGCTACGCTATGCTCGCAATGACGTAATAATTAAAATATGGCATTTTTTAAAGAAGATTTAGTAAAAATAAAAGCATTTGTTTTTGATATTGATGGCGTGTTTTCACAGGCAATATTACATTTGCATCATTCGGGCGATATAATGCGAACAACAAATATTAAAGATGGTTTTGCCGTACAGCATGCCATAAAGCAAGGTTATAAAATATGTATAATTTCGGGTGGTAACTCAGTGTCTATACCTCCACGTTTTGAAGGACTTGGTGTTGTGGACATTTATATGAAATCACATCATAAAGTAAAAAATTATGAAGAGTTTTTAGCAAAATATAACTTTACTGATTCAGATATATTATATATGGGTGATGATTTACCTGATTATCCTGTAATGAAACGTGTAGGAGTGCCAACATGCCCAGTAGATGCAGCCGAAGAAATTAAAGCAATTTCAGCATATATTTCAGATAAAAAAGGAGGCGAAGCATGTGTTCGTGATGTAATTGAACAGGTTATGCGTGCTCAAAATAAATGGTTAGTACCAGAGGCTTTTGAGTGGTAAGCTTATTAATTAATTATGTGTTAAACAATTGAAAGCTTTTTTTAGAATATTATTAATATTAGTTGCATTTAATGCAAATGCACAATTGTGGAATAATATTGTTATTAAAACACACCCATTACGAGATATAATTGTTCGTAATTATAATTTAGGCTTAGAAAAAATTATTAGCAAACATCTTTCAGTAGAGTTAGAATACACATACAAAAATACAGATAATAATTTTAGTTCTTGTAACCCAAATGGGTTTAGGCCATCTAAATCGGAAGGGTATAGAATTTTAACTGGTACAAAATACTTTCTTTTTTTAAGTAAAAGAGAAATCCCCAATTCGTGGTATATATATGGCCAAATTGGTTATAAACACGTTGAATTTAATAATTATAATTATTGTGCCAATACTCCTAATAGTGTATTTGTAGATGATGTATATCACGAAATAGAATATAATTTATTAATTGGTAGAGAGTTTAGAATTTACAAAAAGCTTTTTATGGAAATTAATATTGGTTTTGGTGTTTTTTCACAAACTTATACAAGATATTTTGTAGATAGTGGAAAGACAGATTATGGGGATACTTATAATAGTTTTAGACCTTATACAAATTGGACCATTGGTTATTTAATTTCAAAAAGTAAAAAAGACTAACAGTGAAAAATCTGTGTAAATCCTATAAATCTGTGGTTAGAAATTTTATTTTTGCATAATGCGAGGAAACAAACAAATATACGATAAACTAAATCAGCTCAATATAAAGTTTGAGTATTACGAACATCCGTCAATACCAACAATTGAGCTTGCTAAAATTCATAAAAAAGATATAGATGCAACTCACTGCAAGAATGTTTTTCTAAGAAATCATAAAGGTAAAAAGCATTATTTTGTAGTTTTGGAGCAAAGCAAACAAGTAAATATACGTCAGTTAGAATTAATGTTAAAGCAAGGCAAATTAAGCTTTGCAAGCGATAAACGATTAACAAAATATCTAAATACAAAACAAGGTGCAGTTTCACCACTAGGTTTAATTTTCGATGAAGAAAATAATACAACATTATTTATCGATAAAGAATTAGAAGGAGAGGAGAAGCTAAGTTTTCACCCCAATGTAGATGATGCAAGTATAGTTATATCTTATTTCGATTTAATTAAATATATTGAAAATAAAGGTATTAGTTATGAATTATTGGATTTGTCTTTGTAAAATATTTTATAGTCATTCAACACCTTGTTAATAAAAAAACAATCAAAAATATTATTAAATATAAAATAAAGCATTACATTTGGCATTGATTTTTGGTCAAGGGAATACTGTTAAATTCAGTAGCTGTCCCCGCAGCCGTAATCTCGACTCTGCTTGCAGAAAATAAATAAGGAACAGCGTCTTCGCTGTGTATGTTTTAATGTTTTGCAGAGTAGTATGTTTTTATTCTACACCACTGTTGGTTAATAACCGATGGGAAGGTAATTAAAAATCGAGAAAGCCGGAAAACCTGCCAATAAATTGCAATTATCGTAGCTTTCGGGTGAAAAGGCTTAGAGGATAACCTTATTTTATTCTCCATTCTTTATTCCGATTAGTGAACGAGTATTTTTATTTGTTTAACTAATTTTTATTAAAATGAAAAAAACTTTACTTTTTGTAAGTCTGCTAGTTATAGCAGTAGTGTTTAATGCGAAATCGCAAATCGATTTTGAAGGAATGTTGCACGATTATCAAAACGGAGCAACATTAAACGGTGGTTTTCACAGTAACAACTACCAATTTGTTAATTATTATGATGCAACTTGGGGTTCGTGGTCAGGTTTTGCGTATAGTAAAATGACCGATGCAACAACAAGTGGTTGGAGTAATCAGTACAGTGCTGTTACCGGTAGTGGATACAACGGAAGTTCAAACTATTTAGTAGCCAATGTGTCGCCTTATAATGCAGGTACGTATATTAAATTTGATACAGCAAGTGCATTAAATGGGTTTTATGTAACAAACTCAACCTATGCACATAACAGTATGCGTGATGGCGATAGTTTTGCGAAGCAATTTGGTTCGTTAACCGATGCTAATGGCGATATTGACGGTACAAACGGCGAAGACTGGTTTTTGCTAACAATTAAAGGTTATAATAATGGTGTTTTTACCGATTCTGTAAAATTTTATTTAGCTGATTATCGTTTTGTTAACAGTGCTGACGATTATATTGTTGATACTTGGACAATGGTTGATTTAACAGCCTTAAATACTGTTGACAGTATTACTTTTTCTTTAAGTTCGTCTGATATTGGAGCCTACGGAATGAACACTCCTGCATATTTTTGTTTAGATTTTATTAATGATGAAAACGATGTAGCAACCGATTTCGAAGAATTTCAATTTGATTATTACAATGGCTCTGATTTAGCAGGTGGTTTTGCTAGTGGCGAGGGCTATTTCTATAACGATTATAATGAAGCTTGGGGTTCGTGGAGTGGTTTTTCGTATTCGCGAGTAACTGACAATACTACAAGTGGTTGGATAAATCAATATAGTGCAATAACTGGCGAAGGTTACGATGGCTCAGAAACTTACGCGATTTCGTATGGTGTTTCATCAATGAAATTTGACCCGGTAGCTTGCCCAGAATATTTATATGTAACTAATTCAACTTATGCACATAACAGTATGCGTGATGGCGATGCTTATGCAAAGCAATTTGGCTCTATTTACGATGCAAATGGCGATATTGATGGTACAAATGGCGAAGATTGGTTATTGTTAACTATAAGAGGATATAATGACGGTATATATGTAGATTCAATTAATTTTTATCTTGCTGATTATCGTTTTGCTGATGATAACGACGATTATATTATTGATGAGTGGACACAAGTTTCTTTATCTGAGTTATTTATTGTTGATAGTTTAACTTTTACTCTTACATCATCTGACAATGGTGCATGGGGAATGAATACACCTGCATATTTTTGTATTGATAATATTATGTCAAGTCATGTTAATGTGAATAATGTTGATAATAATATATCTGATGTAACAATATATCCTAATCCTGTAACCGATATTTTAAATATTAGAAATACAGATGATTCTCAAATTATTATTTCTGATTTATCAGGTAAAGTATTGTATAATAAGCAATCTTACAACAATATTGAAAGTATTGATTTTAGTAATTTTAATACAGGTATTTACATCGTAACAGTTAAAACTAACGATAAAGTAACGACTAAAAAAGTTGTTAAAAGATAATAGATATTCACTGTATTAAATTAAAGCGTTCCTCCTTGGAGAAGGAGGACAGGAGGATTGATTATTGATTGCTCGTCTGTTGAATATTCAAAAAATAAAGTTGAATAACCAACCGATGAACAAGGAATAATCAACATAAGAATGAGATACTTCGCTATGCTCAGTATGACAGCTTCGGATTTAGGTATAGTAATAAACCCAAATGATTTGTCATTCTGAGTGAAGCGAAGAATCTAAAAGGTTATAAATTAAAGATACTATCTTAAAAAAGATAGCATCTTAGTTAAAATAAGTGTTCCCTCTTGGAGAAGAACTTGTCCCGAAAGGAACTATTCGGGAGGGACAGGGATATTGATTATTGATATATGAATGTTCTTTGCTCGTCTGTTAGATATTTAAAAAATAAAATTGAATAACCAACCGATGAACAAGGAATAACTAATATTCAACAAAAAAAATGAAGCAAATAATAAACATACTATTAATACTAATTGCAGCAAGTACAAGTGCTCAGTATGCACCAAATGCAGATGAGCAGGGTACTACTGCAATTAGTAAAGATAGTAGTATTATAAAAGCTTGGGCAACAGGTTATACCAATTATATTGTTGGCGAAGAAGTAGATACAACTTGGCAACATCCTGAAAAAGCTTTGGGAAAAGCAGAAGGGATGTCAGGCGAAGTAGTATCGCTCGGTAGAGGTGGTGAAATTACATTCACTTTTAGCGATACAATTTTTGATGTTGAAGGACCTGATTTTACTACTTTTGAAAATGCTTTAAATAATACATTTTTAGAGCTTGCTTGGGTTGAGGTATCGCAAGATGGTATTAATTTTATTCGCTTTCCAAATTATTCGTTAACACAAAACAGTGTTGGCTCTTACGATGGTATTGATGCTACAAAAATAACGGGGTATTGTAGCAAATATCGTCAGGGGTTTGGTACACCTTTCGATTTGGAAGATATCGGTTTAGATTATATTAATTATGTTAAGATTATTGACATTATTGGAGATGGTTCAGCTCTTGATAGCGATGGAAATATAATTTACGACCCATATCCAACCTCAGGTAGTGCAGGTGTTGATATTGATGCTGTTGCTGTTGTTAATCAGCAAAATACTGATGGAATATCAGATATAAGTATTGAATCAGATATTAGTATTTATCCAAATCCAGTAATAAATAACGTGCAATTAATAGTTAATAATAAACAATTAAACAAGACTGTTCAATTATTAACTCTTGATGGTGAAATTGTAAAACAATTCAATATTAGTAATTTACATACCACAATAAATTTAGTGGATTTGAAAAAAGGAATTTATTTTATTAAAATTGAAAATAGAATTTATAAGATTATTAAAATATAGATATTTTGTATAATTGTAAGAAGGCTTTGTATCAAAATATTATTATATTAATTATATGAAACGAATAAGTTATAAGTATAAAAAAAAACGCTTAAGCGGTTTTTTTTATACTTATAAGTTTTTTATTTCATAAGAAACTTATCTCCTGTTTCTTTTACAATTTTTTTGTACCATTTCTCTCCATAACCTGGTTGTTCTAGTTTAGGAGTAACAAATTTGTATCCTTCTTTAGGTTCTGATTTTGTTTTTACATTACCATCAGAATATTTTACAAATAGTAGATGATAAAATTGTTTCCATTCTTTAACAACTCGATTCGCTTGTTTTACTGAGTAATTTGTTAAATATTCAACAGCTTTTTCTGGTGATTCCTTATATAGTTTTAAGGCTTCTGCATCAATTTTTACAGTATTTTCTACAAATTCTTTTTCGTAAGCAGCTTGTTTCTTCACAATTTCGGGATGAATTAAGTTGTAACGAGCATAAGCCCAATTACTCATTTGATTAAATGTCCAAAAAGCAGAATTATCAGACCACTCTGTTATATTACCATTACCAACAGCGTAAGTTTCAGGAGTTTTTGTCATAACAGTGTACATTGGAACATATACAGTACTGGCAGCATCGTCAACACCAAACCAATTAATAGCACCAATATTTTTAACACTTGAACGTAATTGAGCTATAAAAGAAAAACCTGTTTGTTGTGTTGCTGTAGTACGTTCGTTACAATATGTTTTACCGTCAACTTCCCAAGTTAATGGTCTCCAACGATAAGGCATTCCGAAAGGACCTGCCCCCATATCTTTACTCATATCAAGTTCTGTACCTTCAAGGTGGTTACGCATAAAGTGCATCATATCCAATACAGAAACCTTTTTATCAGGTTTAATCCACAAAGGCATACGGTTTGTTGCATATTTGTCGACATTTACATGTCCGTTTGCAAGTTTTTCGTCATGTTTAATATCACCTTTGCAATATTCCCAATATTTATCCATACCGGCTTTTACATCATTAAAAGTAGTCCATACTCTAATTTCACAAAAACGTGCACCACCAAAATCAACAGGAGCATAAGTGTCAGAGAAACTAAAATCTTCGTCTTTACCTTTATACCAACCTTTTTTGCGAGCAAATGTAATTACATCTTCAGAATAAACATTTTCAATTTTTTTATCAAAAATTTTATTTAATTTTTTTGAAGATATAGTATTTTTTCCTTTTAAAGGAAAAGTTGTAATACGTGCTTGGTTAGCGTGTCCTGAAATATATCCATCAGGAATTTTACGAGCTACCCAAACAGCACCTTTTTCGCCTTGTCCTTTACCTATTACTTCAAAAATCCATGCTTCTTCAGGGTCGGCAACGGAAAACGATTCGCCTTCGCTATAATAACCATATTCAGCCATAAGTTCAGCCATAATTTTAATTGCTTCACGTGCTGATTTTGAACGTTGTAAAGCAATGTAAATTAAACTACCGTAATCTATTGTAGCATTGTCTTGATGATGTAATTCTTTACGCCCCCCATAAGTTGTTTCCCCAATAGCTACTTGATATTCATTAACATTACCAATAACATTATAAGTTTCGGTTGCTTGTTTAATTTTACCAAGATATTTTCCTGTATCCCAATCATAAATATCGAGCATTGAACCAGCTGGCCATTTTTTTGCAGCCCAATGGTATAATTCGCCATATAAAACATGTGAATCAGCTGCATAAGATATCATTACAGAGCCATCTGTTGAAGCTCCTTTTGTAACTAAGTAATTAGTACAAGCTTTTGTAGTATTTGCTGCAAATAACAGAGCAATAACTACTAATAGTGTGAAAAATTTATTCTTCATCATTTATATTAGTTTATGTTATTTTTCAAAGATAGAAAATTAAAAGTTAAACCATTGTTTATAATCTAGCTTATTATAATCTTTTTTAAAAACAAATTCGTTTTTATTTGGGATATATTTGTAATTATTTTTGTAATAGTCAATATTTTCAACAATTTCATTAAGTGCTTTAGAAATATAATAAATTTCATCATTTGTCATTATTGGATGAATTGAAAGACGTACCCAGCCGGGTTTTTCCGATAAATCACCTTTATTAATTTTTTGTGTTATGTTTTTTGATTTATCGTAATCAACATTTAATAAATAATGACCATAAGTTCCTGCACAGGCACAACCTCCACGTACTTGAATGCCATATTTATCGCTAAGCAACTTAACTAATAAATTAAAGTGTATTTTATTATGATAAAATGATATTGCTCCTAAACGATGTTTTTCGTTAGGTGCTAAAATATTTATACCATCTATTTTTGTAAATTCTGAAAAAACTATTTCAAGTAGTTCTTTTTCACGTTCTTGCATATTTTCTACACCCATTTCGTTTTTTAAATTTATAGAAAGAGCTGTACGAATTGTTTGTAAAAAACCGGGAGTACCTCCGTCTTCGCGTAGTTCTATATCATCAACAAATTTAAATTCGCCCCAGGCGTTAGTCCAATCAACAGTTCCTCCGCCGGGATTGTCAGGTATATCTCTTTTATAAAGGTTTTTATTGAAAATTAAAACTCCGGAAGAACCTGGACCTCCAAGAAACTTATGTGGTGAAAAAGTAATTGCATCAAGTCTTTCTTCCGGGTCAGAAGGGTGCATATTAATATTAATATATGGAGCAGCCATTGCAAAATCGACAAAACATAAACCATTGTGCTTGTGCATTATTTTTGCCATTTTATAATATGGAGGTATAATGCCTGTAACATTTGATGCTGCGGTAAAAGCACCAATTTTTATTTTTCTATCTTTATATTTATTTAATTCTGATTCTAAATTATCTAAACTTATTAATAGGTTATCATCAGGTTTAATTAAAACAACATCAGCAATAGTTGTAAGCCACGAGGTGTGATTTGAGTGATGTTCCATATGTGTAACAAATACAACTGGTTTTTCAGAAACGCATTTATTATGACGTTTTCTTCCACAATATTTAAGCCCTAATATTCGTTGAAGCTTGTTTATGGCAGAAGTCATTCCAAATCCGGAGTTTATTAATACATCGTCTTTATTAGCATTAACATGTTCTTTTATAATATTTTTTGCAAAATGGTACGATTTAGTCATTAATGTTCCTACTTCACTTGTTTCTGTATGTGTATTTGCTACAAATGGTCCAAAATTGTTAGCAATTTTATCTTCAATTGGTTTATACAATCTACCACTTGCAACCCAATCTGCATAAATAATATTTTGTTTTCCGTAAGACGATGTATATTCTTGGTTATAGCCAATAGTATTTTTTCTGTATTTTTCGAAATACTTCTCTAATTTGTTCATTCGGTAAGTAATTTAAAAGCGAAACAAATATATATATATTTATTGAGGATAAATAGGTGTGTAGTGAATGTTGTTGAAATGTATTTATAAATATTTGTAAGTATTTCAGATAGTTAAATGATGTAATGTTTATTTATTGTAGGGGTGAAGAAGAGATTTTAAGTTAATATTTTATGATTTTATGATTATTTTTGAATAGTTCTGTTTTGTTTCTGTCATTCGTAATTTTATAAATTTGTAATCCTTTTTCTGTTATTAATAAATCATCTATTGTTATTTTTGATTTGCTTAAATCTTTTCCTTGAGTATATATTTTAACTGTATTATATGAATTTTTTATAGTAAAAGTTAATTCTATTAACGACCAATTTCCAAAAATAACTTCGCTTTGTTCTGGTAAAACAAAAGTTTCTTGAATGGTGTTATTGTTATTGTCATATTCTTTAAATATTAGTCTTAGCCATTGGTTTAGAGCATCTTTGTATCCATTGTATATCCATATTGATATTGTGTATTCGGTGTTTTCTTTAAATGTATTTTTGTAAAATTCAGCTAATGTATTATATTTTCTTTTTAAAGAGTTAAAACTTCCTTTTCCTCTAAATTTTATTGCTGATATACTATCTTCAAAACTATTGTAATAAAAAAATTTATTAGTATCATTTACTAAAAAACCATCGTTATTAAACAGTTTACTTTTTATTTTATAAAACTGATTAAATTCTTTTTCATTTGTCTTTTCAAATAACTTATTAGGTGTAATTGAGTAATATTTAAAATTATTTATTTTGCATATAAAACGAGCTCTATCTAATATTTTTTGTTGATATTTAGATACGTTATCGTTAATAGATACTATTAAGAATGGTTTGTTTGATTTAATATAGTTTTTTAATGGTTTAGGATAGAATGAGGGTGAAATTGTAGTTATTATTGTTTTGTTTTCGGTTATTGATGTACGAGTTAAATATGAACTTAACATAGGTATTTTATATTGGTATGAAAGTTCAAATGTTTTAGTGTCAATAATAGAATGGTTAGGTATTGAAAAATTTTCAGAACCAAATGCAAAAAAAGGAATAGGTATAATAGCTTGGTAATTATTGAAATTAATAATGTTATTGAATTGATTATCTAATTTTGTTTTTTGTTTGTTACTAAAAATATTAGTGTTATCTTTTATTCTTTCTGTAAATTTATAATGATAGCAATAACCTTCACTAATATAGGTGATTAAAACGATTATAAGAATTATATATTTAATTGTTTTTTTGATGAAATATTTATCAATAGAGTAAAAAAAGAATAATGTAAATACAAAATAAAATACCCATGCAAATCTACCTGTAGCTCTAAATTGCTTAAAAATTGGAAAGTAATCTATTAGGTTGTGAATTTGTTTAAAAGGAACACCAAAAGCAAATAATAATAAAATTATACTTGATATTAATGATATTATTATTTTTTTATTTTTAAATATTACGCTATATTTTATTTTGTGTAATTGTTTAGTGAACGTAAATTTAATAAAGTATACAATAAGAATAATTAAAAAGATAGTTGCACAAATTCCTACATAAGACCAAGCTTCCCATTTTAATTTTATTGGAGTTATAAGATTAAAAATTGGATTTAAAGGAGGTTGACTAGGAAGAAAAACATCATCTAACTCAGCATTATATAAAAAAAAACCGGAAGGGTTATCTGTTCTATTTATGTGGGTATCAGTTAATATTAATATTATTTGAAATATTAAAATAGGTATAATTACACTTAATATAATTGTTAAATATGGTTTTAATTTGTTTGCATTTTTCTTAATCTCAGTGAGGTACAAAATAACTAAATACAGAAAACTAAAACTTATAATTATTATACCTAAATATGCATGTATAAATAGCCAAAATGTATTATTAATTAAAAGTAATAATGTGTAATGAGGATTATCTTTTTTTATCAATAGCAGCCAAGTTAATGGTATTGCAACACTGTATGATAATGCATAATGCCCAGTTAGCCTAAATATTTGAGGGGCCAATATGCCTATTGATATAGCACCTATTAGAGCTGTTGTTTTGCTTGTTTTAAGTGTTTTAAATAGTTTGTAAATAACAATAAATACTAAAAAAATAGATAGTATCATTATTGAGTTTATAATACCAATAGAATAATCAGATATTGTTGGGAATATTTTATTAATATTTTGCAAAATAAATGCAAAAATTGGGTGCGAATCAGTGTAAAAAAAATGCTCACCAAAAGGATAGTTCATACCCTCAAGATTTATGTAACTTTCATTGTTTTTTATTTGATAAGCATATGTATAATAATTTTTTATGCCATCACCAGAATTGTTAAAAAGGTATGAATTAGGTGAAAATACTACATCACCATAAAAAAATAACACAAAACTTAATGCAAATATTAATATTATATAATCCTGTATTTTCTTTTTAAACGATACCAATTTACTTAATTATTTTTTGGTAAAAGTATGAATTATTTGTTTTAACATAAATAAAATATATGCCTTTGTTGTAATTAGAAAAATCAATACTAATATTTTTATTAAGATTAAAATACTTTTTTGAATATATATATCGTCCTGTAGCATCAAATATTGTTATAAATGTATTAGTTGCAGATTTATTAAATTTAATATTAAGGGTATTGTTAACGGGTGAAGGATATAACATTATCTCATCATTATAAATTGAATTAATTCCTGTAGTATAAACAATAGATGTTAAAGTATCTGTATAACAAGAGTTTTCGGAAACGAGCATTATTCTTGAAGTGTCTTGTGTTACAATAATAACAGGATTTATTTCAGTTGAAACCAATGTATCGTTTAAATACCAATTATAATTATCAGCATTTGTAGATGTGTTTGTTGTTGTAACATTTCTTCCCGAAATATCAATATTAAAGTTTGAAATAGGGGCATCACAAATAGTAAAATCATCGAAAGCAAAACCTGTTTTCTCTTGTAGTGCAAATAATTTAAATCTAAATTGAATAGTATTATACATAACAAGTTCGTTAATTTTGTATTGCATTGGTTTCCATGAGTTTGTTTTACCTGTCCATGAATATCCTGCATTATACCAATCATTAACATTTGAGTTTCCTAAAATTTCCCATGCTAAACCATTGTTATAACTATACTGTAATTGAACATACGATGATGCTGCACCATCAACATACAAATCATAGTTTGTATTAAATTTTATTATAGGATTATTTAGTTGTGAAATTTCAAAACAAGAACTTGTTAAATAAGATTCTTCGGGTTGATTGTGGTAACCATTTAAATTTGTTGCCCATACATTAAAACCTGATGCAGCTGAATTAATGACACTATCTGTTGGTGTTCCGTATTCCCAGCTACTATTAAGCCCTGAGCTATACCATGTGCCATTATCAGTTTCAAAATCATTTACATATGGAAAGTTGTTAAAACTATTAAAGTTATAGAAAAATAGACTATCAGCATCGTTTGTAACATTATCATCATTAGATAAGTATGTTGCAACTTTTATTTTGTATCTTTTTAGACTATCAAAATTGTATAAATTGTTAAACGTATAAATTAAACTGTCATTTGGTAAAATATTTTGATGTATAGTGTCTGCGGAAAAAAGAATATTATCAACAAAAGCCTTAACGATAAAATTTGTATGTGAAGAATCCGGACTATAATTTGTAATAACAGCTGTTATGCTATCGTTACCAATTAAACAGCCATTTTTAGGATTAATAATTTTTGAAATACCAATATTGTTATTTGGAGCTTCTGCTATTTTAATATTGTCAACGGCAAAGCCTTCACAAGTTGTATTTGAATTATTGTTAATAATAAATCGGAAAATAACATGAGGTTCGCCGGCAAGTTCTGCAATACGGTGAGAGGCATGAATCCAACCATTACTATTTCCTAGCCAAGAATCGTTATCTATACCGTTTATAGTATTATACCAATTATATCCGGAGCCCACTTCACCTATTTTATTCCAATTTTTATTATGTTCTGTGGTATATTCAATATATACAGATGCTGTAGAATCTAAACTCTTAAAAATATCGAATTCAATAACAGGACTTGATAAACTTGTAAAATCAAAACAAGGACTAAGTAATATTGATTTTTCATAAGAATAGCAATCATTATTTAAATTTGTAACCCAACAATTATTACCGGATGCTGCAGAATCAATAATATTATTGTTAGGAGTTCCTATTTCCCATGATGTTATAGGGTTATTCCAACTTTTACTTTTAAAAATCCAAGTAGTCCATTCTGTAACCCATTCCTGTTGAGAAATATCTTCAAAATCTTGTATATATGGAAAAGTGTTTACTGTTTGCAATTTATGAACAATAATGTGCATAGTGTCGTTTAAATTATTTTCGTCGATTGGTAAGTTAATCCAAGCTTTTATATTAAAAGTATCGTTTGTACTATAATCCTTTCCGTAAAAATATGTTTTTTGATAATTAGGAGGGAATGTGTCATTATAAAAATCATTGTGTAAATAGTCGTTAAATTGAATTAATAAATTGACCCCAAATATTGTATCTGAACCAAAATTTTTCACATCTAAAGATAGTTCAGAACCTAAATCACAATCGCTTCTGGGTTCTGTAAAATAAGTTAAGCCTAAATCTTTTTGAAAATGTTTTCTAATTTCAATATCATAAGTAAAGCTATTAATATTTGATAAAATAGTATTTGTAACTACAATGTAATATGTTTTATTTGAATCAATTGGTTGATTCATTATCGTAAATTCGCCACCGTCGGCTGATGCAATACAATTAGCTGATGTAGCTACATCAGGGCAGGTATCAATTAAATATACGGCAACAAGCCAATTGTATTGAATTATTACATTCGATAAAATAATATCAATATTTTGATTTGAGTTTGAATAATATTCATAAATAGTATCGTTACCGGCTTGTCCCGAATTGTTACAATAATTTCCGGTAATATCACAATCAGCATTTGCTGTATTTACACTTGTGTCGAAAAATGGTAACGAATTAATATTTAATGCGTCATCACAAATACTTTGAGCCGATAATAAATTTACCCAAATTATTGATATTAAAAGTAAAGTGTTTTTCATAGTATAAAATAGACTAATTAAAAAATAAATAGTTGCTTTTGCAATATTTATATATTTTTGTTGAAACACAAACTTATGGTTTTTAAATATTCATTTAAAAATATTTTATTAACATTACTAATAGTAATTGTTTATTCAACAACTGCATATTTCAGTTCGGGTTACCATTTTGCCGATGAACACTATCAAATAATTGAATTTGCTAATTACGAATTAGGCAATATTGAATCGAACCAACTTGCTTGGGAATTTAATGCTAAACTAAGGTCTAGTATTCAGCCTTGGCTTACAGTGGTTTTAATTAAAACTATGGAGAACATAGGAGTTGTTAATCATTATACTCAGATGTTTTTATTACGCTTACTTACTGCATTTTTATCATTATTTTCAATATATTTACTCTATATTGCTTTAATTAAAAGAAAAATAATAGATGAGAATTACGCACATTTATTTTTGCCTTTAATTTTCCTGCTTTGGTTTTTACCATATATTTCAGTAAGGTATTCATCAGAAACATTTAGTGCTAGTTTTTTTATTATTGCAATATCGTTATATCTGAAAAAAGAAAAGCTATCAAATATTAACTATTTAATAATAGGATTATTTTTAGGTCTAGCATTTGTATTTCGTTTTCAATCAGGGGTTTTAATTTTTAGTTTAATTATCTGGTTGTTATTTACTGAAAAACAGAAAATTACCAAGCTTTTTACAGTCTTTTTTGGTTTCATAGGAGTAATTGTTTTCAGTTCGTATTTAGATTACTTATTTTACAATTCTATTTCGTTTCCTGTAATAAATTATTTTAAGTTTAATATTTTGCAATCAGGAGCATCGGAGTTTGGTACTAGTCCTTGGTGGATGTTTATTAAGTTTTTTTACAAATATCCTACTTATCCATTAGGCTTTTTAATAGTGGTGTCGCTTATATATTTTATTGTCAGATACCCTAAAAATTTAATCACTTTTTTAATTGTACCATTTATATTAATTCATACAATAATACCACATAAAGAATTGAGATTTTTATTCCCTATAGCTTACTTTGCACCTATTATTATATTTGTATTTGTTATTGATGTGTATAAATTTATAAAAGATAAAAACACTATATATAAGTACATTTTGTACGCGTATATAATGGTTTTATTAGTTATTAATACTGTTGGATTAGTTGTTATTGGCTTAAAATCAACCGAAATAGGACGCCAAGAAATTACAAAATATATTTACGATAACTATAAAGGAAACGTAAATATTATTGCAAAAGACTGGTATAACCCATATAATCCATTTGGATTACCAATGACATATTATATTACTGATAATTTATCTTTTAAAAGAATAGAAGCTGATACGCCAATTAACAAATCCTTATATAAAAGTGATTGTAAAAACCTGTTACTTGTTGATAGAGGTTATTATAATAAAAATAAAGCGCTTCTTGAAAAAAAAGGGTTTGTACTAAAAAAGAAAGGTGTACCGAACTGGGTAATGTTTTTTAATAAATTTCAAAAAGGTATTGATAATAATAAAGTTATTTATTTGCTTGAGCATAAATAGAATACTGAAAATGTATATTTGTCAATATTATTGACGATTTAGTCGAATTTGAATTTTACTTTACAATATTAATTATATCTTTAAGTAATTAAAACATTTACCCTATGAAAGAAATATTTAAAACAGACTACGTAGAAATTACTTTTGATGAAGAAGCAAAAGTGTTGTTTGCTAAATGGACAAAAGCAAATTTTACAAGTGAACAATACAGAGAAGTATGGGAAAAAAACTTAGAGTTTGGGTTTGCAAATGATGTAGATTTTTTCCTCTCTGATATTATCGAGCAAAAAGTTGTAACACCGGAAGATAGAAAATGGTTTGAAGAAAGTGCTGTGCCACGAGCAATTAAAACCGGAATAAAAAAAGGTGGTATAATATTGGGAGCAAACCCATTTAAGCGTTATTATTTTAATAATATAATGAAAAAGATAGGAGGTACAGACTTACCTTTTAAAGCTTTTAAAGACAAAGATGCTGCTTATAAATGGTTTTTAGGATAATAAAATAATAGATGAAAGAAATATTTAAAACAAATTATGTTGAAATAGTTTTCGATGAAGAAGCTAAAGTGCTAATGGTAACTTGGTTGAAATCTAATTTTACGAGCGAGCAATATCGTGATGTTTGGGAAAGGTCTATTCAAGTAGGAAAAGATAATGATGTATTGTACTATTTATCTGATATTGTAAATCAGAAAGTTGTAAAACCTGAGGATAGAACTTGGTTTGAAGAAAATGCTATTGAAAGAGCTATTGCAACAGGGTTGAAGAAAGGAGGTATTGTTTTAGGAGCAAATCCTTTTAAACGCTACTACTTTAATAATATAATGAAAAAAATAGGAGGGACCGATTTGCCTTTTAAAGCATTTAAAAATAAAGAAGCTGCTTATAAGTGGTTTTTAGAATAAAAAAAAGAGGTTTTAAACCTCTTTTTTTATTTCTTACGAATAAATATTTGAATAGGAACACCTGTAAAATTGTATTCATCTCTAAGTCTGTTTTCTAAGAATCTTTTGTAAGGTTCTTTAATATATTGAGGCATATTACAATAAAATGCAAAGGCAGGTGTATGAATAGGTAATTGTGTTACATACTTAATTTTAACAAACTTACCTTTTATTGCAGGAGGTCTGAAATCTTCAATAACACCAAGCATATATTCGTTAAGTTTTGATGTAGGTATTTTCTTTATTCTATTTTCATAAACTTGTACTGCAGTTTCTAGCACTTTATGAATACGTTGTTTTGTTATTGCTGATGTAAAAATAATTGGCACATCGTTAAAAGGAGCTAATTTAGCTCTAATTCTTTCTTCAAATTCTTTTGTTGTATGAGTATCTTTTTCAATTAAATCCCATTTGTTAACAATAACAACAACACCTTTTTTATTTTTCTCAATTAAATAAAAAATATTTAAATCTTGAGCTTCTAATCCACGAGTTGCATCAATCATTAATAAGCAGACATCAGCTTCCTCAATAGAGCGTACGGCACGCATTACAGAGTAAAACTCTAAATCATCTGTAACTTTAGTCTTTTTACGTAAACCTGCTGTATCAATAATTAAAAAATCTTGATTAAATTTAGTGTAACGAGTATGTATTGAGTCGCGTGTAGTACCGGCAACATCAGTTACAATATTTCGTTCTTCGCCAACTAATGCATTAATTAATGATGATTTTCCCGCATTTGGACGCCCAACAATTGCATATTTAGGAATACCTAAATCTTCATCATCGTCTTTTGTGTTAAAATGTTTTACAACTTCGTCGAGTAAATCGCCTGTTCCCGAACCGTTTGTTGATGAAATAGGATAGAGGTCGCCCAATCCTAACGAATAAAACTCAAAAGTATCGTTATGTTGAGCCGAATTATCTACCTTGTTAACAACAAGCATTACAGGTTTCTTAGTTCTTTTTAAAAGTTTACCTATCGATTCATCTAAATCAGTTATACCATTTTTAACATCAACCAAAAAAAGTATAACATCTGCTTCATCAATAGCTAACATTACTTGTTTATTAATCTCTTCTTCAAAAACATCATCTGAGTTTGTTACATAACCTCCTGTATCGATAACCGAAAAATCAAATCCATTCCAGTTCGATTTTCCATAATGACGGTCTCTTGTAACTCCACTTATTTCGTCGGTAATAGCTTGTCGTTTACCAATTAAACGGTTAAATAATGTCGATTTTCCTACATTAGGACGACCTACTATTGCAATAATATTACTCATTCTCTGATTAATTAATTTGAATATGCAAAAGTACATTATTCAACTGACAATTAATAATTCTAAATTATTTTTACATACTTTTGCACGAAATGATAAAAATTACCAATATAAACAGTTTTAATATTACTGATACAGTTGTTACTGTTGGTACTTTTGATGGATTACACCTTGGTCATAAAACTATTCTTAATGCACTGAAAGATAAAGCCAAGCAGTTAAATTCTAAATCGGTGGTGTTTACTTTTTGGCCACATCCACGTTTTGTATTAGGTAAAATTGATGGTTTAGAGCTTTTAAGTACTATCGACGAAAAATCTAAAATACTTGAAAAATACGGTGTAGATTACCTTGTGTCTGTTGAATTTACTAAAGAATTTGCATCACAAACATCGTATGAGTTTGTTAAAAATATTTTGGCAGGTAAATTAAATGTAAAGCACTTAGTTTTAGGTTACGACCACCATTTTGGTAAAAACAGAGAAGGTAGGTTTGATAAATTAGCCGAGTGTGCTAATGAATTTGGATTTACTATTGAGCAAGTATCAGCATTAACAAGTGGTGAAGAAAATATAAGCTCAACCAAAATAAGAAATGCACTAAAGCTAGGTGATATTGCAAAGGCAAACAAATATTTAGGTTATAATTATTCTATAACCGGTAAAGTTGTTAGAGGAGAGGCTATTGGACGCAAAATAGGTTTCCCAACTGCAAATATTAAGTGGGAGAGTTACAAGCTAATTCCGGCAAATGGGGTGTATGCTGTAAAAGTGCATTATAAAAATGTTACGTATAATGCTATGGTTAATGTTGGGCGAAAACCCACAGTAAGTAATAACGAAAAAACAGGTATAGAGGTAAATATTTTTGATTTTGACAAAAATATTTACGACAAAAAAATTACGATTGAGTTTATCGAAAGAATTAGAAATGAGCAAAAATTTGAAAATATCGACAAACTAAAAGCTCAATTAAAATTAGATAAGAAAAAAACTTTACATTTATTTGGTAAATTAAATGAGGACCCTAAGTAAGTCCTCATTAATTTAAGCATATGTTATTTAGATTTTTCAATTATAGAATTAATCCAATTCATTGCATCTGTTTCGTCAGTAAATTGTTTTATTTTAATGTAATCAATAGAACTTTTAAGTTTATTTACTGCAAATTTTGTAAATGCATCATTGTTCAGAACAATAGCATCGCATAATATTCCTTTACTGTTTAGATAAGGATATAATTTGTCCTCAAAATAATCCATTAGCATTGTAAAAGTACCTTTTAAATTTGTTAAATCTGATAAAATAGCTAGTGTATTTAAGTCCTTTGGATTTGATATAATAAAGTTAAAAGCTTCAGTTATATTATCCATTATTACAGAGCCGTAAAAGTTTGCTCTGAAAATCTGTTTCTCAGAGTCGAAATAAAATTTTACACTTTCGTTTTCGTAAATTAATTCCATATTGTTATTTTTTATATGTTAGAGTTTATAAAGATACAATTTTTTTCAAAAAAAAAGCCTCAAATACAAAGTAAATCAGGCTATAAAAATATTTAATTTTGTGTATTAATTAAAAAACTTCTTTTAAAATCTCTTCAATTTGTTCTCTACTCTGAATACTTGTTGTTGCTTTTACTACTTTACCATTTTTATAATACATTGTAAAAGGTAGTCCCATAAAACCGGCACATTCAGGAGCGTTTCTAATAACGTGAGCATCAGGAATATCAAATTCCATATCCATAAATTTTACGTGAGGATACTCATCTCTTAAATCTTCCATATCTGCATATACAGGAACACACATTGGCCCCATACGTCCACAACAAATCATTACATTTTCATTATTCTCTATTACTTCTTTGTGTTGAGCAGCGGTTTCAACATGCTCTAAGTTTGTCATTAACATAGTATTAATATATTTAAATGTTTATATACGTTTTTATTCTGCAAAAGTATAAAAAAGCATTTCATAAAAAAGTAATTTCTAAAAATATTAACTTTTTTTATGTTATTGAACATTTCCTTTTATTTTTAAACGAACTGAATTATTCTTAGGGTCGTTTGTAATAATAATTATACTTTTATTTTGAATTCCGCTTCTGCCCACCGAGTCAAAGGTTGTTTTAAGTTTTATTGATTCATTAGGTTTAATAATTGTTTTGTCAATTTTAGCAATAGTACAACCGCAATTTGATTTAATTTTTCGAATAATTAAATTGGTTTTACCTTTGTTTGTTAGTGTGAATATGTGACTTTTTTTTTCTCCATTTTTTATTGCTCCAAAATTATATACTTTATTATCAATAACCAACTTGGGTGCATTTGCTATTTGTGAAGCTGTCATTTTTGTAAAATCTTCTTCAATTGATGCACTTATTGACAAACGTGTTCTTCCATTTGATTTTCCATTTATTTTCATATTTACCTTATCAATAACAAAACCCCAATCTTTTTTTAATTTGGCATTATAAATTGCTATAATTTTACCTTGCTGTTTAGGTTTTAAAATTTTTGGTTCTGCCCATATTTTAATATGTTGTGGAATATTACTAAACTCTATTTTTATATCCTTATTAGTAGTGTTTAATATTTTTATTGACTCTTGTTTTGTTTTAGTAGAATAAACTTTTGTAAAAGCTATATGTTTATCTTGAAGTCGCAAGCCCATAATTT
>Ga0256827_10000378_pt1 | contig 27312 bp, 19 predicted proteins | sample CV84metaG_FD_185977 | JGI IMG/M metagenome (GOLD analysis project Ga0256827, IMG submission 185977) | Hydrothermal vent microbial communities from East Pacific Rise, Pacific Ocean - CV84 | ecosystem: Environmental > Aquatic > Marine > Hydrothermal vents | place: Pacific Ocean: East Pacific Rise...
CTGCAGGATATGATTCCATACTTTTAACGCCCAAAGCCGTTTGATACGATTCTAAAGCCAGGCTTAAACTGTCTAATTGATAAAGGCTATCGGCCTGAGCTATATACTTCGAATATTGATCATCTACCTGTTTCTTCTCTTTTAAGATAGCATCTATCTCGGCTATTTTTTCATTTGGATAGGTCTTTTTTGTTTCCAGGTTTTTGGCAGCGTAGTAATCGTATAGAGCTTCTTCGAGCTTATTGGCTTTAAATTTAGCATCGGCACTGGCAATTAAGGACTCGTATTTATTAGCCGAAGCCAGCATTTCTTCTATCTCATCAATTTTATCTATAGGGTATTCATCCGAGGGAATCAGCGAAGAAGCTTCGTTATACCACGCAATAGCTTCTTTATAGTTTCCTTCTTTATAATCTTTATCAGCTTTTGCTATGGCATCTTCATATTCACTTCGTTTTTCGTCCTCTTTTAAAAGCTCTTCACATTCTTTTTCCAGGTTACTAATTCTATTAAGCATGATTCTGGCTCTTTGCTCATCGTAATAAAAATTACCTTTATCTCCATAATACTTAATCTCGGCTAAAGGCCTGTCAAAGAGCGACAAATCGGTTTCACAAGCTTTAAAAAGCTCTACTGTTAAATCATATTTATAAATATTATTATGATTTACTTCGCGGGGTAAATTGGTGTTAATGGTAAATATTTTATGAATATATCTGTCTTTAAACACTATTACTTCATAGTCATGATCTAAAGCCAGTTTCATTTCGTGCTTACCCTTGCTACCTATCTCAACGGTTTCAATCACTTCATCATCTTCCATCAATTGTATTCTGGAATCGAATAAAGGTTCATTGTTTTCATGGATAAAAAACTTTAACACCAAATGTCCCGAGGATAATAAAATATCGATATCAAATAGCCTTTCTTTGGGGTATTCCATATTAGGTTTCAGCTCAAGGGCTTTACTATATTTTGAATAAGCTACCTGGTATTTTTTATCATCAAAGAGCTTATCCCCTTTCTCGATATAGCTATTATATTCCTCATCGAGGCTGTTGAGTCTTTGCTGCTCCTTTAATATGCTTGTTTCTATTTTAGCAATCATATTGGCAGCATAGGTTTTTTCCGGCAAAATAGCCTGTGCTTCCTGATATGAAGTTTTTGCCGCTTTAAAATCCTTCTTCATATAAAGAGCATCGGCATTTTTAACTATTTCGTCATACTCTTTTTCTTTTTTCATGAAACTCTTCATCTTGGCTATCTGGCCCACAGCATAAGCATCCTCCGGTTTCTTCGACAAAGCCTCTTCGTAGAAGCTTAAGGCTTCGGAGAACTTTTCATAGTTTAGCTGCTGATCGGCTTTTACGATAGCCTGCTCATAGGCCATCTGCTGAGCATTCCTGTCCCTTAGGATATTAGTAATTTCTATAATCCTGTCATTGGGATATTTCTGATCGGCATCAATGCTGGCCGCTTCTTTATAACGCCCCAATGCTTCTTCATAAGCTTCATTAATAAAAGACGCATCTGCTAATTTGATGGCCTCATTATAAGCTTTATCTTTATTTAGTGCCGCTTTTTTTAATTCTTCGGCTTTTTTGAGTTGTTCTTGCGGGCGTGTCTCATACGAAATAAGAGCCAGGGCCTTTTTATAGTTAGCAATGGCGGTGGTATAGTCTTTTTGATTAAATGCCTGATCTGCTAACTCAATAAACTGATCATACTCACCCCGCACCGCCATCTCGGCCTTTAAAATTGAAATGATGGCAGCTATTTGTTCTTTAGGATAAGCCTCATCGGGTTTCAGTTTGCTGGCCAACTGATAAGCAGCCTTGGCATTATAATAATCTTTATTCTGATAATATACATCAGCAGATGTAATAGTAGAATTATAATCGGTCCCTTCTTGTGCTTGAGACTGAACACTTATACTCAGAACTAAAATGAGGGTAAAAAAGAAATGCTTTATCAATGTGTTAGCCATTATTTATATCATATTTTATTATCTATTGATAACGTTTCAAAGTTAAACATATTTTACACAATCTTTCCATCTTCCAAATGAATCGTCCTGTCACACAAACCGGCCAAATACTCGTCGTGAGTAACAATCACAAAAGTATGCCCCAAATCATCACGCAACTGAAAAAACAATTTGTGAATCTCTTCGGTATTATCCTTATCTAAGTTTCCGGAAGGCTCATCGGCAAAAACAATCTTAGGGTGATTAATCAATGCCCGGGCAATAGCAACCCGCTGCTGCTCGCCACCGGATAATTCCGAAGGCTTATGATTCATCCTATGTCCCATATTAAGATAATCCAGAAGTTCTTTGGCTTTAGTTTCTACTTCTTTCACCTGACGTTTTCCAATATAACCGGGGATGCAAACATTCTCGAAACAGCTAAACTCGGGTAATAAATGATGGAATTGAAAAACGAAACCAATATGTTGATTTCTAAAAACAGCCAGTTTCTGTTCTTTTAAGGCAAACACATCTTGTCCATCGATAAACAATTGACCGCTGGTAGGCTTGGCGAGGGTTCCCAATATTTGCAATAAAGTGGTTTTACCTGCACCCGAAGCTCCGGTAATACCAACCACCTCCGCCGAATTAATTTGTAAATCAATCCCTTTGAGCACCTGTAAATCACCGTAGTATTTATGTATCCCCCGAACTTCTATCATTATTTACCTCTTTTTTAACACTTTTATAATAAGCCTCTTTTTTCCGAAACACCGCTTCTGTATATAAAAACAAAACCCAGGCTTTCGCCACTGTACCATACTTTTATTTACGCATAAAACTAAAAATTATAAAAATAATGTACATTTGCAATATAATACAAATTCATCTATTATGAAATTCTTTACTATTGGAATTATCACAGTCCTTTTGTTAATAGCTTCTTGTACAAAAAAAGAAGCCGAAATACCATATAACCCTGGTAATGAATATCCTGTGGCCGCATTTGACTATAGCGGAAACGATGGCCCTGCTCCTGTGACCATTCATTTTCACAATCATTCGGAAACCATTCATGAAGACAGCGTTAGATATTTGTGGCAATTTGGCGAGAATGGAGCAGAATCTGTTGAAAAAGACCCCGTACATACTTTCTATAATACCACTTCGAATGATATGAATGTTTTGGTAAAACTAACTGTTTTCGATCTGATCAGTGACTTATCACAAACCAAATCACAAAATATTGTTATCGCTCATTCCAAATAATTGAATAGCTAAGCTTAATAGAATAAACGCGTAAAATTAAATCGGACAAAAGGAGCAAAATGAACGCCCCATTGGCTATAATGCTCTAATGAGATATAGCTATAATACACATCACAGACCAAATCCATAGAAATATCATGTTTAAAAGTCAGCTGTAAACCGGGTGTTACATAAGCCCCATACCCAATACCTCCTTGCCTGAACTCATATTGTTGTCCCATACCGCCCGGCACATAATCATAAGGTCCTTGGTATTTAATGTCTAATACCAAACCATAAATCTCTATCTTATTAAATTTAACGGTAGTATTACTTAAATTAAAACCATATTCCAAAATAAAATTCAGCCTTTGATTTAAGAAGAACGAATTGATTAAACCCAGATTAATATTTATTCTATCATCCTGCCCCGCTATACTTCCTAAAATATATTGGTCTTCTTTATTACTGGGAGGCATTTCTACATCATTATATATCACAAACTTATCGGAAGTGGTTAAACGGGAAAAATTCATCGAAACGGAAATACCAAACTTCCTACTAAGCCAATACCTACCCGTTAATCCGGCATATATCGAAGGCAAGAACTTCATATCCATGGGATATTCTGCATGGTATTCAGGATCTCCATTTTCGTCTACTCCTAATAAGTAACGATACCCATTTTGTTCTAATACCTCGTTAATCATAGTCATATAATGCACATTATAAATAATCCTATCGGCACTGTTCATACCATCCTCATTACCGGCTCCATTATAAAAATTAGCTGTATTTCTATCCCCAAAAAAGGCTCCTACATTAAGCCCGGCTTCCAAACCACTATATTCATCATATTGATTTTCTTCAACAATTTGCGCTATTAAAACGATATTAATCGATAAGAAGAAAATAAAAACCAGCACTCTCTTCGGTAAAATAAAATGGCTTTGCATACTTTTTCGTTTAATTTTTTACAAATATAAGCCAAATAATTTGTTACTTTTGTAGGCTTAATCTCTGAATTAAGAAAAATGGTAAAAAAAACTAAATATCTCTTTGTAACAGGTGGCGTAGCGTCATCTCTTGGCAAAGGAATTATCTCAGCATCCCTGGCAAAATTGCTCCAGGCAAGAGGCTATAAAGTAGGCATCCAGAAATTTGATCCCTATATCAATATCGATCCAGGGACACTAAATCCATACGAACACGGAGAATGTTTTGTCACCAACGATGGTGCCGAAACAGATTTGGATTTGGGACATTACGAACGTTTCTTAAACGAACCTACCAGCCAGGCCAATAATGTTACCACAGGTAGAATCTACCAAACAGTTATCGACAAAGAACGTAAAGGAGATTATTTAGGCTCTACGGTTCAAATTATCCCACATATTACCGACGAAATAAAATACCGCATGAGGCTTTTGGGCACAAGAAATAAATACGACTTTGTGATTACAGAGATTGGTGGTACCGTGGGTGATATTGAATCTCTTCCTTATATCGAAGCGGTGAGACAGATGAAATGGGAATTGGGTAAAGACAGCCTGGTTATTCATTTAACTTTAGTCCCCTATTTGGCAGCAGCCAGAGAACTTAAAACCAAACCTACTCAGCATTCGGTAAAACAGATGTTGGAATATGGTGTTCAACCCGATATTATTGTATGCCGTACAGAGCATGCCTTACACGAACATATCAGAGATAAAATTGCTCGTTTTTGTAATGTAAACGCTAGCAGCGTTATAGAATCTATTGATGCTAAAAGCATCTACGAAGTGCCTATGCTGATGCGTAAAGAAAAACTGGATACCGAAGTATTAAAACTCACACAAACCCCTGTTGAGAATGATTTAGACATCTCGAAATGGGAAAAGTTTTTACATAAATTAAATAACCCCAAAGATACTTTCGAGATAGCTCTGATAGGCAAATATGTAGAGCTTCAGGATGCCTATAAGTCTATCCTCGAATCGTTTGTACATGCCGGTGCCGAGAATCAGGTAAAAGTAAAAATCAACACCATTCACAGCGAAAAAATCAACGCTTCGAATGCTGCTGAATTATTGAAAAATGCTCATGGTATATTAGTAGCTCCGGGCTTTGGCGACAGAGGGATTCAGGGTAAAATAGATACAGTACAATATGCCAGAGAGAATAAAATTCCATTCCTGGGCATCTGTCTGGGTATGCAATGTGCTGTGATTGAGTTTGGAAGAAACGTATTAAATTTAAAAGGGGCCCATTCTACTGAGTTTAACTCAAAAACTGATTATCCGGTAATTGATATTATGGAAAATCAGAAAAAGATCTCGGGCTTGGGTGGTACTATGCGATTGGGGGCTTATCCTTGCGAGATACAAAAAGGCAGCCATGCCGAAGAAACCTATCATACCAAATCCATTAGCGAACGACACAGACATCGTTTTGAGTTTAACGACAAATACTTAGAGAAGTATAAAGCCGCAGGTATGATTGCCACAGGAATCAACCCTAAAGATGATTTAGTGGAGATTGTGGAAATTGAAGATCACCCTTGGTTTATGGGCGTTCAGTTCCATCCCGAATATAAAAGTACCGTAGCCAATCCACATCCTGTATTTGTCAGTTTTGTGAAAGCTGCTTATCAACATTCTCAGAAATAAATTATCACTAATGAAACCTTGAGGATTCTGAAAACAAAAAAGGCCATCTCAAAAAATTTGAGATGGCCTTTTTTTTGCAAATACTCAATGCTAAGCGTTTAGCATCACTGGCATAATCAGCATTAAAATATCTTCTTCATCATTATTGGTACTTGGTATGATAAGTCCGGCACGATTAGGCTGCGACATATGCAAACTCACCTCATCGGAATCCAGATTGTTTAACATCTCGATTAAAAAGCGTGAATTAAAACCAATATCTAAGTCTTCGCCATTATAGTTACAGCTCAAACGCTCCTGAGCAGCGTTACTATAGTCTAAATCTTCGGCAGATAATAACAACTCCTGACCCGAAATCTTTAAACGAATCTGATGTGTAGATTTATTGGCAAAGATCGACACCCTGCGAATCACATTTAAGAAAGTAGCTCTTTCTACGGTTAACACATTAGGGTTTTCCTTTGGAATCACAGCTTCGTAATTAGGATATCTTCCATCCACCAATTTACAAACCATACGAATGCTACCAAAAGTAAATACCGCATTTTTCTCGGCATACTCAATTTCTACCAAAGTTTCGTCGATAGGTAAATTGCTCTTTAGTAAGTTCAAGGGCTTTTTAGGTAGAATAAAATTGACCTGCACATCGGAGCCAATAGCCGTCTTTTTATACCTCACCAATTTGTGTGCATCGGTAGCCACAAAGGTGATATCATTATCATGCATATCGCAATAAACACCGGCCATCACTGGTCTTAGCTCATCGGTTCCGGTAGCAAACAATGTTTTATTAATGGCTTTTACCATTATCTGTGACTCCAGCTCCACCTTAACCACATCCTCTACAACAGGTTGTTGAGGGAATTCTTCGGCATTAAAGCCCGATAAGTTATATTTACCATCGCCAGCAGCCAATTCAATTTTATAATCGCCATCTACAGTAAAAGTGATCGGTACATTTGAGAATGCTTTTAACATATCCAATAATAAGCGGGCAGGAACAGCAATCTTTCCATCATCTTCTGCCATCTCTAACTCCAAATCCACGGTCATAATAGTTTCTAAATCCGAAGCTGTTATGGATAATGTATTTCCCTTTAAATCGAAAAGGAAATTATCAAGAATGGGGAGGGTGTTTTTAGCATTTAATACGCCACTTAGTGCCTGAACACTTTTTAATAAACTTATACTGTTGACTATAAATCTCATATAATGATATTTTATATTTAATAATTCTTTTTTATCTGTAAACTCATAAACGGTAAAGCACAAACAAAAGCCAAGACGGATATAAAGGTTTTGGCTTTAGCTTTATCTATGAATTCGTAAAAATACTAATTTTGATTCATTTGCAAAGAAGATTTTTTCTTCTTTTTAAAAAAAGTTATTAACGAAGCAGCATATCAATAATGAGTTTTTATATTTTTGTGCTTCATTAATACATCTCATCATATGAAGAATCTCAGTTTTATAAATCAATTTATCGTTATTATCTTTTCTTTATCTGTCTTTTTATCATCATGTACTGCTGATAAAGAATCGCAATTAAAGAATAATATTACCAAATTAGAAAAGGTATTAGTTGATGAAAACAAAGGCGTTATTGATACAAAATTAGCTGCCAACATGATCTTGGCTTATACCGAGTTTGTTGACGAATTCCCTCAAGATCAAAGAAGTCCGGAATATTTGTTTAAAGCTGCCGATGTGAGTATCAATGTCTTTCACTCACAACAGACCATCCTTCTTTTTAATAGAGTATTAAACGAATATCCAGAGGATAAAAGAGCCCCTCAAGCCTTGTTTTTAAAAGCATTTACCTTTGATAATTATTTGCACGAATATGATAGTGCCAAAATATATTATGAAGAATTCTTAGTTAAATACCCTCAGCATAGCTTTGCCAATGATGCTAAAATATCAATAAAAAACCTGGGCAAATCACCTGAAGAGATAGTGAGAGAGTTTGATAATGAATAGTGTTCTTAGGAAAAAACATCGGCTAATGTAATTTCAACCCTTGTTCCTGCTGCTTCACCGCTTTCGGTAAAAAGATCAATTATTTTCATTTGATATATACCATTCTCGTTTTTGTTCAGGATATTTAATCGTTCTTGAGTAATCTTTATACCTAGGGATTCTTTATGTATTTTTTGAGTTCTATTAACCTCTTCAGCCCTTTTTCTGCCCACACCATTATCTTCAACAATACACTTATACGATTCTTTATCAATACGTTCAATAATAATCTTAAGCTCCCCATCTCTCTCCGAAAGCATCAAACCATGTTTAATGGCATTTTCGATAACAGGTTGCAAAATCATTGGCGGAATCATCGTAATATCAGGATCAATAGAATTATCTATTTCCACCGTATACTCAAACAAATCGTCAAAACGCATATTTTCTAAAGAAACATAATACTGGAGATATTCCAATACGTCTTTTAACCTTACAAACTTTTCATCTACAAATTCTAGAGTCATCCTGATAACTTTAGAAAAAGAGCTCAGATACATAAGAGCAGAATCCACATCTTTGTCCAAGATAAAGTTTTGTATAGAGTTAAGTGAATTGAATAAGAAATGGGGATTCATTTGAGCCTGCAAAGCCTTTGTTTTCAATTCTGAAATTTGATGCATAACCTCTCTTTCCGCTCTTTCTTTTTTCTGCATCGATTTCAATTTAAGCTGATAAAGATATGTAACCAAAGCAATAAACAAAACTGATAGCAGAAAATAACACCAAACCTGCTTATATAAAGGGGTCCTTATTTTAAACTCAAACTCAGCAGGCTGGCTAAACAAACCCGATTTCTTATTTTTACTTTTTACTAAAAACTTATATTTCCCGGAGTTTAAATATGGATAAACTACATAGGTCCTGTCAGTAGGACCATTCCAATCCTTATCAATACCTTCTAATTTATAATAATATAAATCGTCATAGGAGTTAATAAAATTCAATGTGTGGAAATAGATACTTATATAGTTTTGATCTGGAGCTAATTTAGGGATTCCTAATGGCAATCCCGTCCAATTGTCAGCCAAGCCATAATCCTCCCATTGAACATCTTCATTAAATATTTCTACTTTCTGAATGATTGTTTTTAATGGTGAGTATTTATAGGCTTTAAATAATTTAGTAGCTATTTTCATCAGGCCTTCATTGGTACCTAGCCATATATCACCATTTTTATCTACTACCGAACTATTAACCACCAAAGCCATATAACCTTCACTCTCAGAATAAAAATGATGATTCATCTTTTTTGCTTTCAGATCTTCCAACTTATAAACCCTTAAACCATCGGAACAACCGGCAAAAAGCATATCCCGGGCGACTTTAAGCCATAAAACCGAATAATGAGGACTTCCTAAAGCCACCTCAAACACTTTCCGTCTGCTTTCCGGAGCTAAAATCTCTATTCGACCATCTACACCGGCCAAATAAGCGTAGCCTTCATCATCAAAACAAATATCGTTTACTATTTTATTGATGGTAGTATCCTCCACTGTAAGCACCCGTAATTTACCATTCTTATACATAAACACATCTGATATTCTGCTGCTTGCCCATATTTCATTCTTATAGCTATACAGTTCTTTTAAAAGTATCTTATACAAACTATCACCATAAACAACCGAATCACTAGTATGCTTAAAATTAGTATACTTAGTCATAAAATTATCCCAATCGTTAGACTGAAATAAGGTATCGCCTTCATCAAATTCAAAACGATAGTAATAATCAAAAGGCAAAGCCTCTATTTTAGTTCTGTCATCACTCGGGATTTTAAAGAATTGTAAACCATGAATGCTCAGCCATAAATTATTTTTACTGTCAAACTCAATATCATCATATTGAGTACGATCTTTTTTATAGTTTTTCACTATCCTTTTGGATGAAATAAGTGATTTCTCATATTTAATCCTTGCGCGATAGAATTCAACTAATTGCTTTTTTTCATATATGTCTTTATTCCAATTCACCAACAAACTATCTGTGATAAACCATAGATTATTATCAGCATCTACCTCAATATCCTTGATTGTCAATTCCTTTTCTCCAAAATACGATGATGAATAATACTCAAAATAGGGCGGTGGTATTTTATAAAATCCTTTATCGAGCGTTCCATAAAAAACCTGATGCTGTTTCTTTTCATAATAAACAGACCAACCTAATTTTGAACTAAATCCATAAAGCCTATTCATATATTTAGGTTTATTATGACTAACCATAGATAGACCACCATTAACCCCATTTAGACCACTACCATTCCACGAAGCAGCCCAAATATTGCCCAAAGCATCCTCTGCTATACCAAATACTTCTCCTACTTTCGGTATTTCAATATATTGTCCTTGATGTTTATGAAGTAATCCTTTATACCCCCATCCAAAATAGTCGTCTCCATTTTTATCTCTATAGACGATAGACACCCCATGTTCTGACAACCTTTCGTCATCCAATAATTCAATAGCAGGTTTGCCATTAGTAAAAGATACACTATAATGAAAATGACCAAAACAATAGAACTCTATGCCTCTATTATTCTCAAGAATACCGGTTACAATGGCTCTTTGCTTAACAGAACCATTTTTCTGACTAAAATTATAAAAAACAGAATCTTTCATAATAGATATTGCATATCCCGTACCAATGGCCATACAATCATACTTTTTGCTATATTTTACTACCCGCACAGCATTATCCACCAGGCCCTCTTTTTCAGTATAAGTTGTGAAATTCTTACCATCGAAATAAGAAATACCGCTGCCAAAACAAGCAAACCAGATATTACCGGCTCGGTCTTCATCTATCCACCATATTTTATTACCTGCCAGGCCATCGAGGGTATTATAAGTTGTGAAAGTTTTGCCATCCCATCGACATACGCCCGCATCGGTGCCTATCCATAAGATACCTCTGCTATCCTCAAATATTTTCCGGATAGATTCATCGGGCAAACCCTCCCTGGAAGTAATATTCCTGCTATAATAATTTTGGGAATTAGCTAAGAAGGTAAAGGTTAATAATAATATGCTAAAAATAAATCTCAAATTAATAGGGCTTACTTTGGTTAAAACTCTGTTTTGTTAATGCCGAAACAAACTCATCAATCCGTCGTCCTGCCACATCTAATTGCATACCGTTATCAAGTATTACCCTGTGACCATCGGCACGCGTATATCTTTCAACATAGTTCAAATTAAGCAGATGCGATTTATGAATACGGAAAAACACTTCATTTGGTAAAATTTCTTCTACCAGTTTCAATGTTTTAGACACCAGAATATACTTTCCATTAAGCAAATAAATTTTGGTATAATTCTGTTCTGCCTCGCAATACATAATATTATTTATTTTCTCCATTTGATAACCATCTAATGTAGGTAAAGCTACTTTACTTTTAATTGAATTTCCCACATTCATATTGGCCAAAAGCACATCTACCCTTTCGCGCTGCGATTTTTCCACCTCTCTTTTCTCATATCGCTTAATGGCATCGTTCAAATCCATATAATTTACCGGTTTCATTAAATAATCCAGTGCTGAATATTTTATCGCATCAACGGCATATTGATTAAAAGCAGTAATAAAAATGACTTCGAAGTTAAATGTATCAAAATAATTAAACAATTTGAAACCGTTTTCGTTGGGCATTTCAATATCCAGAAACACAATATCGGGATTATATTTATTGATAGCTGCCACCCCTTCCTTCACTGATTCACACAGGGATACCACATGAATTTTATCCTCAAAATAGCGGTCAATAATTTTCTGAAATGACTCACGTGCTTTGCGCTCATCGTCAATAATTATACAATTTATCATCTGTTAAATTTATTTACGGTAAAAGTAAACAATTCACAGCAATCAAAAATACACGACTTATTTAAAGGCTGATTTTATAAATAAGCGCAAAATATGTGCCCTGCAACAGTCTCGTTAATCGCTAATAACTTTAAACTTACCGGCAATCAGTAAATAATAAGCATCGTTTGACTTGCATAAAGGTTTCCAAATGTTTTTTTCTGCCCCCTTCAAAATAAACATAAATCACCTGGTCATCCGGCTCTAAAGTTTCGAAGTGAAAATCGGGACTATGCGGACTATCGACAAACTTACGTAATTTAGATAATACTATTTCAAAGATTTGCTCAATAGTTAGAGCCGATATTGACGAGATTTTACTTAATAGTAATGATTTATTTTTTAAATAATCCCCCACAACGTCATTGGGATACCAGTCCTACTGAAGCAGATATACCAATTCTTTAGCCGATATTTTATGAATACTTTTTAGTGTTTGAAATGCGGGAACCAATTTAGCAAGTTCATTAAAACCTTTTTTATCTAGGTAAAAGCCCCCTATCTTCTATGTATTTAGGCGTATCATACTCAATAAGAGATTTGGATTCGTAGTATTTATCAAAAGCCGGCATAAAGAATATACGATCATCTAATTGCCTAATCGCCATCCAATTTCCAAATTCGCAGCCATAAATAGCATCTTCTTCACATATAAGTGCCTGAAAAGTCTGATCTTCATCAATCGCTCCGTCTAAAACTTCTACCATATTAATAAATACAATATCATCAATTTTCAAAACCGTATAATCCTCATATTCATCGGTAAATTGAAATAATATGTTTTTTTCTTCGCTTCAAATTTTGTTGATGTCCACATTTTACAATTGCTTTATTGTTAAAATTTTTTTTACAAAAGTAAAGAGGAATAATTAACTAATACTACCGAATTATTAAAAGGGCTGTTTGAGAAATAAACGTTGTTACTGACTTGTTTTGCTTTTTTAATAAAACGTTTATTTATAAAATCAAGCGTTAATTAATTCATAAAACTCATTTATGAAATAGTTACTTTCTTTACCAAGTATTTAAAAATACATGCAAATTTATGGTGGAACCCGAAAAACCAATATAAAGAGTAGGGATAGAATTAAACGATAATTATTATGGCAAAAGCAACAGTAACATCAAACGGTATAACCGTTAAGGAAACAATTGGGAGTTATACCATTGAGAGGTCGAATATTACAAAAATTGATTATACAAAAGGGATTTTTATTGGCATTCTTAGAGTTTTAACAATATTTTTTGCACTTGTTAATCCAATTGGGACCACTAGATTGTTTTTGGGTCATGTAAAAGTTACAGTGTCAATCTATGGTAAAGAAGATGCACATGTGTTTTGGCTCACTAGAGAAGACTATAAAAATTTCATAACCGAACTCTAAATCGGCATTATAGTAAGTAATCTATCCTTTGGTACAAAGATTCAACGTTACTGTATAATTATCCTAAGACTTCTAATTCGTGAAATAACAGGACAATCTCATAAATGTACAAATAAAACATAAATAATAGATTTATACTTGAATCTATTTTTATGAGTATTATGAAATTAACAACCCATGATGAAACGATTAACACGAAAAACTACACGTTTATTTAAAAATTACAGCGATAAATAACTAAAACAAACACTTTAGAACTTTTTAGGTATTTTCACCAAATATTAACTAATAAAATGATTATGGAACAATGTAGTAAATGTGGTGAAAGAAATTGAGTTGTATCAAAACGAAAGAGCTATTGGGGAAAAGCTTTGGTTTGGATTATTATTAGTATTATTGTAGGGAATGTTCTTTATGACAACAACGATTATTCTATAGGTAGTTTAATTATTGCTGTAATACTATTTTTTGTAACAATTTATTATTTGAGAAAAGCATTAAAAGGCGCAGCATATATTTATCATACATGCAAAGCATGCGATCACACATGGGAAACCAAACTCTAATTTTCTAAAATCAAAATATGTCAATAATATGCTCCCTTTAAAAAAGCGAAGATAATATTTGTGTTTTTATCATTTTTTTAACAAAAAAGTATATATTTGGCTAGTTGTTTTGAGATTGATATAATATTAATTATTAGGAGTTACCTAGAAGATAATGTAGAACGGAAGATGAATTATATTCCAGACAAAACATAATTGGATATACTAATAAATATCATTGACATAAACATAGCATAAGATTAGGATAACAAATAATTAATAGACAAGTTTACTATAAGAATTAAAAAAAACTAACAAAACACTATAAAAAATGGAAAATAATCATATAATTATTGGACTTGGTGGTACTGGTGGTACTGTTATAAAAAAGTTTAGAGAGCAAATAGTTGATAAATATGGAGACATAGAGAATGAAACATTAAACTATATCGAATATTTGTATGTTGATAGTAACCCTACAGAATTTGCAGAAGAGTTGTGGCAATATCAAGGGAAAAATATTAAACTACACGGAAATAGCACTTTAGTTTTAAAAGCAGGAGATTTAAAAAAAAGGCTTAATGACCTTTCCTCAAGATCAAAGTTTCTTGGCAGAGATGAAGAATGGGGTGATTTACTGAATGATAAAGAACTTGCTGAAAAAGCTGGTAATCAAATGAGGCGTTTGGGCAGAGCTAATTTGATTCCAAACATTAAAGATATAGTTGATATAGTATCTGAAAAACAAAAAAAATTAACGTCAAATAAAGATGCAAATACTGTAATCCACATTGTTACAGGTTTAGCGGGAGGTACAGGTAGTGGAAGTGTTTTAGATGTAACTACTCATTTATTAAAACATTTTGAGAAACAATCGAATAGGGTACATATAAACTTATATCTAAAAATACCTGAGGTTCAAATTCCAAAGGACTGGGGAGGGGCATTCTCTGGTGAATTTGGAAATATGTCATTTTATCAAATTAATGGTTATGCAGCTTTAAAAGAAATCAATTCATTAATTTCAGGTAAACTGTCACCTTATGATATTACTACAAAGAGAAGTCGTATAAAATCAATCAATACAATACAGTCTGCATATATTATTTCTGATAGAAATAATGAAGGAATTCATTTCAAAGATTTTTTATCTCCTATTGCATCATTATTATTTTTAAAAACAATAACTTCTGAAACTGAAAAAGATAATGATAATAATAAAATGTCTTTACCTCAAACATTAACAACAATTGATACAGCAGAGAATATTACTTTAAATCCATCTGCTTACTGGGGACTTACAGCCAAATTTAGGGTTCCTGGAATATATAAAATAGGAGTTCCCAAAGTTCAAATAAGAGAGAGTTTTGCATATTTACTTGTATTAAATGCCTTTAATAAGTTATTGTATAAAAATTATGATAATGTAGGTGGTGAAGGTTATTTAGGTGTTCCTCCTGACCTTTCTGAAGTTCAGAAAGAAAAAAACCTAATAATTAAGAATCTACGGTCTGCTTTGTTAGATGAATGGTTTTTAACTTACGACTTTCTGAGTTTAAACGAGCCAATGATTGATAAGAACAATAAATTTATCACAGAAGGAAGAGATGATTATTCATTCAATGTTGCATACAAAAAGAATTATAATAAACAGTATCAGTTAGTGTTTCTTAATAATATCTATAAAGGGAAAGTGGTAGATGACAAAGAAAAGATGAAGTATTTGCAAATGGCAATGAATGACTACTTTAATAAGGATTATAAAGGAGATGGATATGAAAAATATTATAATGGAATGCTTAAGAATCTTAGTGGAATTGCTGATTTCATTTCATATAGAATAAAAGATAAAATGTTCGGGAAAGAAGGCGGAAGGCAATCTCGATACTATCCAATGGAATCATACATAGACCTTCTATTATTTATTATTCAAGATTATATGGATGCCTTAGAGAATGATTTAAAAAACAAACAATTAAAATATTCTAAAGAAGCCAAAAGAAAACAAGAAGAATTAAATGTTATTAAGGAGGATTATTTAAGGTCGTTTGGGTTATTTGGTTCTAAAAGTAAGAGGGAAAATACGATATCTAATTTTAACTCGACATTAGAAAAATTTTGGTTTTATACCGTTTCTTTAAAAGGAATTAATTTTTCTATTCAATTGATACATTCGCATTTAAAGAATAAGCTACTGGATATAAAGAAAGAAATAGAGAATGATATACGAAAAGTAGTTGAGAGAAGAGATAGTTTACAAAAAGAATATATAGATGAGAAAGAAAAATTAAATGGAAAAGATGGAATACAAGGATTTGAAGCAATAACAAATGATCAAGGGCTAGAAAAATTTCAAAGAGCTTTGATGAAGAACAAATCAAAATTTGATGAAGTAATAGTCAGGCTCGAGAAATTAATAATCGAACATAAAGATAAAGTTACTAAGGATGTTGGCAGTCTAAAGAATAAGGACCTGCCAATAATGAAACGAGCTTATCTCGAAATTGATGATTTGTTGTCGGAAAAGAATTTTAGAGATTTATTAGGAGAAGATGATCAATTTTACAATGCTCATGTTGTTGAGGTTTTATTTAATAAATTTGATGCAGATGCAAATAATCCAAAATTAAAAGATTTATTTGTTGAAATGAATAAACAATCGGCTCCTATGGCAACGGTTGATGTTGATGCAGGAGGTGGTCATACTAAAGAATATAAATTAGTGGTATTGCCAGAGTTACAAGGTGTAAAAGAAAAAGATACTGAAATAACCGATTTCTATAATAATTTAAAAGCTGTATTAAAAGAAACTATTAATGCTGAAATTAATGAAATAAAAGATGATAAATTTAAAAATGAAATTACAATAGCACAATTTTATGCACCTGTAAGGCCAGACCAAATTGATAATTTAACTGATTTACGTGATGAATATAAAGAAAAAATAAAAGCTCCATCTGTTAAGTTTTTAGTGCATACAGAAAATGTTGGCGGTTTAGTTGATTTAATTCCACCAAAATCAGAAATTGAATATAAGAATGCATTATTACCTTATCTATTAATAATAAATGCCGCAAATCAATACACAAAATATGGTGATAATGATTATTGGATGATAACTCATACATATGAAAAGGCAAAGTCCTCTAATAGTGAGCATTTAAAAGAAGAAGTGGATATTTATTTTGAATCAAATAGTATAGTTGATTTTCTAAAATTGCCATTTGAAGTCTTAGATGATAAAATCTCCTATAATGAATATGATGACGACCCAATAGATGGATTTCTACATCCTTATATGTTCTCTGCTATACAAGGTAAAGCATTTTCTTTAATAGAAAATAAGGATAATGCCGATAAAATATTTAAAGGAATAGAGGTTTTGCTTGATGATTATTTGCAAAGTATTAAAAATGACAAAACTGATAAGTATTACAAACAAATGAAAAATGCATATAAAATAGTGAATCAAATTATTAACGTAAATTAAATATAATGAGTAGTATAGAGCAAAATAAAAAACTTTATAAATGTTATAAAGAGACTTGTAATCGTTGTATTAATGATGAATTAATTACAGATTATGAGTATCAAGAATTATTAGATGCTGAGGGGAAGATTGTTTGCCCTGAAGATCATGATGAATGTGGTATTAAAGAGATTCCAGAGGCAGAATATCCAAGTGCACCAAAGAGTAAACCCCCAATAGCTAAATTTGCAATTATTGGAGGAGTGGTTTTAGCAATAATTATAGTGGTAATCTTTGTTTTCTCTGGGGATAACGACAAAGCAACAAAAAAAGATGTTACTGTAGAAGATATTAAAACAGAACAGAATATAGAGGAAACCACGTTAGATAATACAGATGAACCTGTTGTTGGAAACATTTCCGAGCCTGTTACTGAAGCAGAAATAACTGAAGCCAAAGCTCCCAAAGGAACGCAAACCTTAAAATTTAAAGGCGGTAGCAAATACACTGGAGAAATAAAAAACGGTAAGATGCACGGTTTAGGCACCTATTATTATGGACGAAGAGAGCGTATTTCTACCAAAGATCTTAAAAAACGTATGGCCGAAAAAGGAGATTATATTACTGGAGAATTTTATAATGGCAAGTTAGTTTCCGGTAAACTATACGATAGGAATAATAATATGAAGGAAATAATAATGGTTGGTAGGTAATTGATGAAAAAACTAATTATCATATTATTAGTATTGACAAACAATTCTATTTGGGCACAAGAGATTTCTCATACTGCAAAGATTAATGAGATATTCTCTATGCTCCCAATAGAGTGTAAAAATCAATTAAATACAAATGCTAATACATTTGATTGTGTTATTAATAATAAACAAGTTACTATTAAAACATTATTCAATAATAATGGTAAATTAGAGCATATTGGTTTAAATATCTTTTCATTTGACGAGAGCTTACTTTTTTATCCACAAGTACTAAACTTTGTAGAACGTAGTCTACTCGATTATTTGTTAATTGATAACAATAGTAAAATAAAAAAACAATTAAAAGAGAATAAGATTACATTAACAATAAACAATAACGGGATAAGTAAATTGGGATTTACTTCAATTGATGATATCTTGCCAATAATACAGGGTAAATATGATATTGGGATAAAATACGATAGCTTATTCTATACGGTCATATTTAAACAAAATGTAAATGAACTAAAAATAAAGTTCCCTGCTAATAATAATATAGTTTTGGGAATGGACAAAAAAGAATATGGTGAATATATTGCCTCTATTTTGAAGGATTATAAAACAACTAAGACCAAAGAAATTGACAATATAGATACCTTATCGTTAAACAAATACAAAGACAAGATTAAAGTAAGTTCGGGCTTAAGTTATTTTAAAAATATTACTTCAAGTAAATATTATACAATAACTAATAGTAAAGCAGAATTATTATTTTCGAAGAAATATCCATTAGAATCTTTTTCAAACGCCTTTTTAATATGTTCTGTTGAAAACGAACATATAATTTTAGATGTAGATCATAGAGTATACGGTAGCGAAGTATTAAGCTATTCAATTTCATTAAACGATTTTTTGAATTTTTTTAGTGCCGATTTTACTTTTTATTTTGGCATAGAAGAAACTGCTGAGGATATTATAACAGGAACTCTTATATTACATAACGAAAAATTAAATTTTATTAATATGCTTTATGTTTCAACTACCAAAACTGAATTATTCAGTGAAGAGACTAATATTAAGGCAAAGTTTTATACAAATATTCCGTCAGATAATATTAAAAATCTGTTTTCGGAATATGAAAATAATTAACTTTTTATGAAAAGAATATACCATAAGAAATTTCAATTATTAATTTTTTTATTACTAATAATTGCTAATAATATTACGGCACAAAAACAGAGTAAAGTAGAATTAGAGATTGAAATAAAAACAAATAGCAATTACATTTATATCCAATCAATCCAAGGAGATACAATTGAAGGAAAAATAAATGCTTCTAATATATTATGGACCTCAGAAGCTGTAAAAGAAGAATTATTAACTAATAAGAATCTAAAGAAAACAAATATCGCATATCTTATTAAACCACGAGGACCTAAGTATAAAATAATTGCTTATACTAATAAGCTTATTGATGTTACTAACAAAGAAAAATCAAAAATAGATAATCCTGAAAAATCAAAAGAATCAATTATCATAGCATCGCCCCCAACTAGTGATAATGTAAAACCCATAAAGCTAGAGAAAAAAGCTGACAGAAATAATAATATTGAAAAAACGTCTCCTGTTGTAAGGGAAAATACTATTCCTAACAAATATAAATCTTCTAGTGAAATATTAAATCATTTATCTGATTTAGATAACTTTGATGATATTATTAAATATTTAAAAACAGAGAAATTAAACAATAAATTAGTTTATTCTTACCGTGCAGACGCATTTAACGAAAACATTGAGAGATGCTATATTATTGTATTTAGTGCTAATACCGATTTATTGATGGTATTAGATAAAGGCAAAGAAATCAGAAGGAATCTATTAAATTCTGAGATGATAAAAAAAGAAGAATTCACCAATACAAAAAACATTTATGTATATGAATATTAAAAGTAAAATAATAATAATAAGTTCGGTATTAATGCTGATAAGTCAAGTAACATTAGCACAGTTTAATACCAAAGTTTTAATAACTGACATAACTAATACAAGTTTAAAGAAAAAAATGCAGCTAAATGCATCTAGTTTTTTAACGAGTCTTAATACTGCTTTTGCAAAGGAAAAAACACCTAAAATATCATCAACAGCAATGTCGAAACCTGCAATAGCATCAGTCTTATCAATGTGGGAAATGAGTAATTTCAGATGCTACGAAACCGATGTTATAGAACGTGCTCTAAAACGTTCACAAGGTGGATATGAGGTCCGAAATATTCCCATTTTCATGAAAGAAGCTCCAGAAGATGACCAGTACCAAGAAATAGTTATAGTATTTACAAATACAGGTGTCATTGACAATATTTATTTATCAATGGAAACAAACAGATACAATCAACTGATAAACGAAGGTGCAGACGTTACTGAATACCGACATAGACAAATAATATTAGACTTTATTGAAAACTTTAGAACAGCATACAACAGAAAAGATATCGATTATTTGAATAAAGTTTATAGCGACGATGCTTTAATTATTACAGGTAGAGTTATTAAAGTAAATAATGCCAATAAAGATGTTTCTAAAAAATATATGAATGATAAAATAATAAAATATCAAAAGCAAAGCAAGACTGAGTATATTTCAAAACTGAAGCGAGTTTTTGCTGCAAATTCATACATCAATATCAAATTTGATGACATAGAGATTAAACGCCACCGAAAATATCCAGCCATATACGGAGTTAACCTTAAGCAAGGATGGAATACTACTAGATATAGCGATGTTGGTTATTTATTTCTAATGATTGATTTTAGCAACGAAGATGAGCCTCAAATACATATTAGAACCTGGCAACCAAAGATAATTGGCAACAAAACTTTATCTGAAGAAGAAAAATTTAAATTGGAGATGTTTAATCCACAAAAGTAGCTAATATGAAATTACATAAACCAATAGTGTTTACTATTGTTCTTTTATTATTTTCTAATTTATTTTTAATTGCTCAGCCTTCACTAGAGTTTCAACTAAATAACGAGGCTGCTTTGGCTGTAAAAGAACATGTCCCGGAAGGGCAATCACTTTTAGTCTTCGAAACCGATTTGGATTTGGAATTTGAATCTAGTGTAGAATATTTGAAAATACCAAAATATCAAGATAATAAATATTACCTTTTTGTTAATTCAGGTCCTCAGGTGATTACATTAAAATATTTTGGGGACTACAATATTAGTTTCGGACAAATAAGAGTTCCTAATACCTTACCCTCATTAAAAAGTAAAGAAATAAAATATTTTAGTGTCTCTAAAGTTCAAAATTTAGATTTTTTTGATATTACGGATAAAGAAAAAAATAAAGGGAATATTGGAATACCTGTTGGAGTTAATGTTTCCGATGCTTTAGTTGTAATAGATGTATTTCCTCCAGAATTAGAGTTAATAATTACAGATACCAAGAACGGAATTACAAAAATGTCTGCCGAGAATGGAAAATATAAAATATTCTTAACTGCGCCAGGAGAACATATTTTACAATTGAAAAATCAGGACTTTGATATAACAAATATTCCTATTAAAAATATCGGATCAAAAGATATGCGATTTTATATTGTAAGAAAACCTACTTCGATAGAAGAAGTTTATTTGGATGCAAAAAAAGCTGCAGATTATTATTGTAAATCTTTGGAATTAACTTATAAAGCCCGTGAGAAACCTTATTCAGAAGCAAAAGAATTATTAGAAGAAGCAGGGATCCAGTCCGACATGTGGGTAAAAACATTAAGACGAATGCAAAGTAAATATCAGGGGAGCGAATCCAATAGCATCTTTAATGCGGAACACAGTTCTTTAATGTCAGCTTGTTCTAGAGACCTTGAAAGTAGATATACAGCTATAAAAGATTTTATGGACTTACCAAAGTACTTTATGGGGCATTGGGTTGGAGACTTTGAACAATGTAGATTTGATGGTGGGTTATGGATCGAAAGACAAAAGAATGGGAAAATAGTACTATTCGGTTGGGAATGGTCCGGCGAAGTTACTAATGTTTCGAAAAAAGATGACACTTTTATTTTAAAACTAAAAGGTTATTCTGAAGGAGAAGCATTTAATGATGATTTAACGCTTAAAATAGATGCTAATAATAATCTTATTTATAATAAAGAATTTGTTTGGATAGGACTTAACGATAAACCTTTGATTAAATGCACAGAGACCAATGACTCTGGGAATTGATTAGCCTTATCCATTTAAAAATACAAATATTTATTCATTAAATAATAACCAAGTATGTATAGGTACATATACAGCAAAATTTCTACCTTTGCAAAAAATGAGATCTAATTTCACAATTAATTAAACTATTTCTATTATGAATATAAAAAATTTACTAGGGGAAATAAAAACCAAACCAATTACAATAGCTATTATTTTCATCATAAGCCTTAGCGTTATATCTTGTTCGAGTGAGAATGAAGATATTAAAAAGAACTCTGAATTGATGAAAATTGAGAATAAAATTATTAAATATATCTCAAAAGGAAAACTTGATGAAGCCTATGATTTATTAGACGAACTTGACCACCCATCATCGGAAGAATGGGAAGAAAAAGAAAAAAGTTTTTTTAGCAATTACACCTACAACGAATGGTGGAATATAAGAAGAGAAGAATTAAGAGCGGAAATATTGAAAAAGGAAAACAAAAATTTACCGGACGAAAAAAGAACTATAGAAGACGATACTTCTATTGAGAACAGCAATAAAAAAAATATTAAGAACGACGACTTACAAAATAATGATACAACAAATATTGATTTACCAAAAATTGTAAAAATCAATAGCAAATATCTGGGATTATATATTTTCCAATCGGAAAATGGAAATACACAATTTTATAAATTTATTTCAAGTTCAAATAGAAATAAAACTACAGTTTTATATCAAGATAATATTAATGGCAATATCAATATTGAGAAATACGATATCAATAGCTTTAACTCAAAAACTGGAATTCTGAATTTAACAAGTAAAAAGAACAATACTAAGACAATTAGTTTACTAATAAAGAGAGATGTTGAAAGCAACAATGGCTATAAAGTTATTGATAAAGATGGTATTATTTACACATTTGTATCACATTAAAGTGATATAAACTACCATCTATTAAAAAAAAATTAAACAATCTATTATCTTTTTTTGAATATATGAATACGTCAATTAGATGACACAACAACATCAATGACTTGATATATAACTTTCAATAATGCAATCTATGTACTTTAAAATAACACTGCTATCTGTATTCCTTTCTTTCTTTCTCTTTAATACCACTTACGGCCAAACTTTAAGATGGGAAGAATTAACAAATAATACGAGACAACTCAAAGATCTTAAAATTCCGAAAGGGAAATCCCTCTTAATTTTTGAATCGCCTGTGAATTTATCATTTGAATCAAGTATTGAGAACATTAATCAACCTGAAAGAAAAGATAACAAATATTTTTTATATGTATCCAAAGGTCCGCAGGTAATTACTTTTAATTATATGGGGAATTATCACATAAATTTTGGCCAGATTATGGCTGAAAACACACTTCCTGCACTAAAATCTAAAGAAATTAGATATTTCAGAATAACAATTAATCATGAGTTGGAATACTATAATATCACAGAAAAAGAAAAAGAAAAAGGCAATATTGTAATACCTGTTGGGGTAAATGTCTCTGATGCCCTTGTGGTCTTTAATGTCTTCCCTCCCGACTTGGACATCAGTATTGAAGGAAATGGTATTACAAAACAATCTTCAGACAATGGTACTTTTAAAGTTTTTTTAAAAGCCCCAAATAATACTAAACTTAAGATTAATTGCAAAGATTTTGATCCTACAATTATCTCAATCAATGGATTAAAGGCTAAAGAAACTAGATTTTTCTTTATCCGAAGGCCTATTACAATAAATGATTATAAAGAAAAAAAGATAACATCAATAGATATCGATCGAAGTAAAAAACTGATTGGACAATGGGGAGGTAGTCTTGGGGCTAATAAAGTATTTCTTGAAATACAAGATATTAATTCTGGGAAAATCAAAGGGAGAATATTTAAAGATGGGGAATTCAGTAATATTGTTGGCGTCATCAAAACAAAATCTAAAGGCCAAATCTACATTACGCTTCACAAATTAGCATCTAAGTACAGTAAAGAAACTGGTACTATTGATTTTGTTTTAGAAATGGGAGTTGGGAGTGGGACATGGATTTCAGATAATGGAGATGTAAAAGATCTTAGTATTATGAGGACTAAAGAATTACTGCCTGATCATGGATTTACATATCAAATATCAAAAATAAATGGTTGGTGGAAATCATCTAATACTAAACTATTTAAATGGATTAGAGTTAACAAAATTGATAATTATCAAATATCAGGAAGCGTAATTGACAAAAAAAATAATAAATACACTTACATAGGCGACCTTATTGTAAAGAATAATTCTATTAATATCGTAATTAATTTAAAAGGGCAGAATAAAATGCAAGGTGTTATTCTATTAAAGCTTAACTCTAATTACTCTATAGCTTCTGGCACTTATTTATCAGATGATGCAAGTGTTTTTGCAAACATTAAATTTTCAAAGTATTCTTCCTGTATTAAGTATGGTGATAATTCAGATCGTAATTTTAAAAAAATGGTTATTGATGGGATATACAAAGGAATAAAAAATGATGATTTAGACGGCACTAATTTAATCCAGATCAAGGACATTAATGATAGAACCTACTCTTTTTATCCATCTGATGATAATATAAACTTGACAAAAGGTTGTTTATATAGAGTGAACCTGTTTGAGAAAGAGTGCTATTTTGCTCCATTAAACAAATATATCAAAGTTAAAATTGCTACTAAATTAACTGAAATTAATAGAATTGATGAAATAAAGAAGACTTCTTACACTCTTGAATCTGCGAAATTTCTATCTTCAGTACATACTAAAAATACTAAAGGTCATATTATTTATGGCTCTTTATTGTATATTGATAAATCCTATGACCAAGCAGCTAAAGAATTTGAATCTGCATTAAAAATTGACAGTACCAATCAAGCCGATTGGGAAATGCTCCTTTTCTCGTTATTTATGAATAATAATAATAAATCTTTATTAAATTATTCCTCTCGAGCAAAAAAATTATTTCCCAAAATGGAATTATCTTATTTTTTTGAGGCATCTTCATACTATAATACAAATCAATTTAAAAAAGCGATAAAATTATTAGAAGAAAGTATGCATACTTTAAATAACATGAAAAAATCAGACTACTTTTACGCCCTTTTAGGAACAGCTTACTATTATGATAACCAACATAACAAAGCTTTTATTGCTTTTTCAAAAAGTCTTGAAATAAATCCAGAGAGTTCAAGAGTATTAAATAATTACGCTTATTGTCTTGCAATTAATAATCAAGACCTTGAAAAAGCAAAAGAGATGTCAGCTCATGCTATAAAAAACGCCCCTAAAAATGCTAAATATAATGACACATACGGTTTGATATTATTTAAGTTAGAGGAATATGATGAATCATATAAATATCTACAACTAGCAATTCAATTAAGCGGTAATCCTAATGCAGATTATTACAAACATATAAGCGATGTACTATTCAAATTAGGTAAAAAAAGTAAAGCCAAATCATACTTAAGAAAAGCAGCTAAAGTTAATACCAAATGACACTAAACACCTTATTAATATTACATTTGTTAATCCATATTAAACTTCTGTCCTTTTCACATCCTTATTTCTGACTAACTAACCAGTGAGAATTAACAAATTCTGAGCCAGACAATAAAACCGCGTTTATCCAATTAAACAGGCGTTTAATAATTCGCACAATTTATTTATTAATTTTGTTGTTTCTTTAAGGAAATATTTACCCAAACAAATATTAAAAATAAATTTCTTTATTATTGAACTATGAAATCGAACAACTTATACCAATCTAGAAAAAGCGATCACCAAGAAGGAATTTTACCTTTAATTTCAAGATGGAACAAAAAAAATACCCCCCCAAATAAAATAGCAAAAAGAAGAAACTTGATCCCTAAATTTTCTTGGGGAGTCAAATATCTTATTTTGGTTTTGTGGATTACATCCTGTGCCCCTCAGTCGAAAGAATCATATTTAAAACAATATAAAGAATTCATAACAGAGGTTAGAAAGAATATGGAGAATTACACAAAAGATGATTGGAAGAAGAAAGATCAAGAATACGAGAGATTTATTGGTAAATGGTATGAGAAATTTAAAGATGATTTTATTTGGGAAGATAATACTTTACTTGCAAAATATGAATTCCAATATAATTTATATAGATCCGAAGGAAACTCATTTGAGTTATTTAAAGACCTTCTCAAAGATTACGGTCGATTGAAAGAACAAGTAAAGTTTTATGCGGAAAATGATATGGAAAAGGATTTAGATTCTTTAAAAAGGGAAGCAAAAGAAATTGGAGAAACGGCAACAGAAACTTTAGATGAAGTGTTTAAAGAATTTGAAAAAAATACTAAATGAAAATTATCAATGTGAAAACTTCAATATTAACACTATTATTGATCTCTATTACAAATATATAATCAACTTTAAACAGCAAATAATATTTAAAGGCTTAATGATTCCACCATTATTTGTTCTTCTATTTTATAAAAAAGCACAAACTGAGTATAATCCATTCTAATATGGATTACCTATTCCGGTAATATTATGCCAACACTAAAATGAGGAGCTAACATATTACGTTTATTTATAAAATCAAGCGTAAAATAATTCACAAAATTTATTTGTTAAATATAGCTTTTCTTTACTTAAACATTTTAATTTAACTATTTTTAAATATGTTGGCCTGACCATGCTAATGATTTATCCTCGTAAATCTACTTACACCAAGAGAAGATTTATACACGGAACAATTATAGCAATAAATGGCAACGACCGGAAAACCAAAATTGAGTGGTAAACATAAAAAGAATGAATATGAGTAATCGAGAAGAAATTATTGCAACTAGTAAAAAAGATCTTAAGAAAATTATTAAAAATGAAATTAACAAACATGGTAATAATGCGGATTTAAATCATATTAATATCTCAAAGCTTACTGATTTATCTTTCCTTTTTAAAAAATCAGAATTCAATGGTGACATCTCTAATTGGGATGTGTCCATGGTAAAAGATATGTATTATATGTTCGATAAATCACAGTTTAATGGTGATATCTCTAATTGGGATGTGAAGAATGTGAAGGATATGCAGAGCATGTTTGCCAAATCACAGTTTAACGGTGATATTTCAAATTGGGATGTGTCCACGGTAAAAGATATGTGTTGTATGTTCGATAAATCACAGTTTAATGGAGATATTTCAAGCTGGAATTTGTCAGATAAATGTAAATCTCAATTAAAAGATTTTATCACCATGCAGAGCATAGAG
>Ga0256827_10000379_pt1 | contig 27280 bp, 28 predicted proteins | sample CV84metaG_FD_185977 | JGI IMG/M metagenome (GOLD analysis project Ga0256827, IMG submission 185977) | Hydrothermal vent microbial communities from East Pacific Rise, Pacific Ocean - CV84 | ecosystem: Environmental > Aquatic > Marine > Hydrothermal vents | place: Pacific Ocean: East Pacific Rise...
TACTTCTTCCTCTTAACCAAAGAAGAAATCTTAGCTTGTAGACGTAGCCATGTTTTATGTTCGATGGCTGGGAAACCTGCGTAGGTTTTTTTGCCTTCTAAACTTTTGGTTACTCCACCTTTACCTGCGATGGTTGAGAAGTCACCTATGTGTAGATGTCCTGCACTGGCACTTTGACCACCCATTACAATGTTTCTACCAGTTGTAGTAGAACCTGCTAAACCAACTTGTGATGCAAGGAGTGAATGCTCTCCTAGGTCACAGTTGTGAGCTATTTGAATGAGGTTATCTAGCTTAGAGCCTTTTCGAATGTAAGTTGTTCCAAAGACAGCTCTGTCAATGACACAGTTTGCACCAATCTCAACATCATCTTCAATGACAGCATTACCATTTTGATAAATTTTAATATGTTCACCCATTTTTGTATGAGCGAAACCATAACCGTCTGAGCCAATAACTGTACCAGCATGAACAATACAGTTTGAACCAACCTTAGAGTGATGATAGATAGTTACATTTGGGTAAATAAGTGTATCTGAACCAATAGTTACATTGTCTCCAACATAAGCTCCAGCCATAAGGGTAACATTGTCTCCAAGCGTTACATTTTTTCCAAAACGTACACGCTTGTCAATGTCACACCCCTCACCCATGTGTGGATGTGCTGTTTTTGTCTCTATTTTATGAGCAAAGAACTTTGAAGCTAATGCCAATTTTAAGTATGCCTCATCCGTTACTAAAGCTATTGTGCTACTTGGTAGTAGTTCTGCATACTCTTTTGCAAGTAAAACAGCTGCTGCTTTTGTCTTTGGAAGTTCTTTGAGATATTTTTTGTCATTAAAAAATGATATTTGAGAGGAAGTTGCTTCATTAAGGGTATGAAGACCTGTTATTTCGATGTCTGAACCTAAAAATTCAACACCAATTTTTTGAGATATTTCACTTAGTTTCATAGGATTTCTTTCATGTATTAATATTAACTATTATAAGGTCGATAAACCGACCCTATAAAAGCTATCTTTCTATAGCAACAACTCCACCACGTACAATCTCTTTTGGATTATAACGTTCAACTGCTTCAATAAAATGTTTAATTCTAAATGGTTCATCTGCAACCATACCAATAAACATATCTACACCAACATTGACAATGCCACCATTGTATGCACCACAAAGTGCTTCAATATCAGATAAACTCTCTTCAATAGGAAATTTAACCAATACCATCTCTTTTTCTACCATCTCTGAATGCTCAACAACTTTATAAACAGGTACAAGCTTATGTAACTGTTTAATAATCTGCTCCATAAGTCTTGGACTACCTTTTGTAGCAATGGTAATATGTGAATGATTCGTATTAGGAATTGGTGCTACTGTTAAAGTTTCAATGTTATACCCACGTCCAGCAAATAGTCCAGAAATTCTTGAAAGTACAGAACTCTCATTCTCTACAACAACAGAGATTACTCTTCTTACATTTTCCATTACTGTTCTCCTTCTTTTGGTGGTAACATCATATTATATAATGCACTAGCAGCTGGTACCATTGGAAAAACATTTTCAAAACGTGCAACTTGAACATTAATAAAGGCTACTCTATCTTTCTCTATAGCATCTTTAAGTGCTGCATCAAACTCTGCTTTTGTTGTAACATCATAACCAATTCCATGACACGCTTCAGCTAATGCTTTATAATTTGGTTGAAAACTTAAATCAGTAGATGAGTAACGCTCTTCATAGAAAAATGTTTGCCATTGACGAACCATACCTAAAAAATGGTTATTCAAAATAACATTAATCACTGGAATCTTATACTCAGCTGCTGTTACTAACTCTTGAACATTCATTAAGATTGAACCATCACCCGTAATGTTAATTACAGTCTTTTGTGGATGTGCTTTTTTAGCTCCAAGTGCAGCTGGAAAACCAAATCCCATTGTTCCTAAACCACCAGAGTTAATCCACTGTCTAGGTCTATCAAATGGATAGTGCTGTGCAGCCCACATCTGGTGCTGTCCTACATCTGAAGTAATAATAGCTTGTTCACCAACAAGCTCACCAATACGCTCAATAACCCATTGAGGTTTAATTACATCATCTGTATCAATAAATGATTGAGGGTGAAGATTGTCATAACGCTCTAAGACCTCTCTCCAATCTGCATAACGCTCTGGCTTTACTTTACTTTTAAGACCTAAAATCATCTTCTCAATAACTTCTGTTACATCTCCAACAATTGGATAGTCAACATCAACAAGTTTTCCAATATTTGCAGGGTCAATATCTACATGAATAACATCAGCATACTTAGCAAATTCTGAAAGTTTTCCTGTTACTCTATCATCAAACCTTGCACCTAAAGAGATAACCAAATCAGTCTCTGACATTGCCATATTTGAAGAGTAGTTACCATGCATTCCAAGCATTCCTAAAAGCAATGGATTTTTAGCACCCATTACTCCTCTTGCCATTAGTGTTTCAACGGCAGGAATTTGTGACATCTCTGCTAGTTTACGAACTAAATCACTTGCATTTGAAAGAACTGCACCACCACCAATATAAAGTAGAGGTTTTTTAGCTTTTAAAATAGCCTCTACTGCTTTATCAATCTGTCTTTGATTACCTTTTATAGTTGGGCTATAACTAGGAATATTCACAGAGTCAGGGTAAACAAACTCACCAAATTCAGCTGTAATATCTTTTGGAACATCTACAAGAACAGGACCTGGTCTTCCCGTACGTGCAATATGAAATGCCTCTTTCATAATACGTGGTAACTCTGAAAGTTCTCTAACCAAGAAGTTATGTTTTGTACAAGGACGTGAAATCCCAATGGCATCAATCTCTTGGAAACCATCGGTACCAATAAGAGACAATGGAACCTGCCCAGAGATAACAACCATAGGAATCGAATCCATATATGCTGTAGCCAATCCTGTTACTGCATTAGTAAAACCCGGTCCACTTGTAACCATGGCAACACCTACTTCACCATTGGCACGTGCGTAACCATCTGCAGCATGAACAGAAGCCTGCTCATGTCTATTTAAGATGTGTTCAAAACCATCTTGCTTATATATCTCATCATATACGTTCATGATAGCACCACCAGGGTAACCAAAAACGGTTTTTACACCCTCGGCTATCAGTGCCTCACAAACCATCTGTGCACCGTTCATCTTCATGAATTTAGCTCCAATCGTCTTGTAATTTTGGGGCTGATTTTAGCTAAATTAGGATAAAAAGGGTCTGAATTAAGATAGTTTGACTTCAGTTTACTATTTGTTAGGGCAAGAAATTCCTGAACCTTCTAAACAAAAACTCTCTTTACACTCAGCACCCTCATAATCACTACAACATTTAGAAATTTCATTTTCAAGTAATTTCTCATCTCTATTTTTAACTAATTTATCTTTAAAAATAGAGAGAACATATGCAGAGAATGAGGCTTCTGATGAATTACTTTTTGTGTACATTCCCTCAAGTGAAGTCAAATGAGGTTTTACTTTTTCATTAATTTCACTACGCAATTCATCTCTAAGAAGATTTGCCTCTTGCATCTCTTTTGTAATTTTTGGTTTTGTAAAAATATTAACAAATATCTTAATGAAATTTAAAAAAAGAATTACACCTATTATTGCGATTATTATATATATGACTAAGGTATCAATGCCCATGAACGTTCTCCTTCTTTTTATCTTTTGTAAGATCTTTTAGTTTTATTTTTCCTTTAAATTTATCACCAAAATATCCTTCATTTGCCATCCATTTATAAATTTCCGAAGCAATTGGTCCTGCTGTACTACCACCATGACCTCCATGTTCTACTAATACAGTTACTACATATTTAGGATTTTTAAATGGTGCATAGGTAGTTAACCAAGCATGAGAACGACTATAGTAATCAAGCTCTGACTCTTTCATCCTTTTTTTCTCACCTTGAGGAATAGAGACAACTTGTGAAGTACCTGTCTTTCCTGCAACAATAATAGGTAAATCAGACATTGTACGTCTTGCTGTTCCTCTTGGCGAATTACAAACATCATACATTCCTAAACGTATACTATTTAAATCCTGCTGATTAACCTCAAAGTCTTGGTACTCCTCTTTGGCTAATTTACCTGCTATCTCATGAACAAAATGTGGAGTAGGCAACTTTTGTGTCGCTAAAAATGCTGTATATCTAGCTACTTGTAGAGGGGTAACCGAATCATACCCCTGTCCAATAGATGAGATAACCGTCTCACCCCTATACCAAGGCTGTTTATAGCGTCTCATTTTCCATGCTTTATCAGGAATAATTCCTGATCGTTCACGAGGTAAATCTACACCTGTCTTTACACCAAGTCCCATTTTTCTTAAAGATTTAGCCATAGCATTAATCCCAGTTTTCAACGATTTATTATAAAAATAGACATCACAACTCTCTCTAATGGCTTTTCTTAAACCAACTTGTCCATGACCATATTTTGACCAACATCTAAACTTATGTTTACTTTTACCTAAAGTAATGTACCCTTTACAAAACTCTGTCTGCTCAACTGCTGTTCCTGCTTTAGAATATGCCAATGCCATTCCCATCTTAATACTTGAACCAGGAGGGTAAGTTGCTGATACAATTTTATTAGTAAAGGGATGATTTAAATTGGTAATTAATTTTTTCCAATCTTTAGATGAGATTCCTCCAACAAACAAGTTTGGATCATAAGAAGGGTAAGAGACAGCAGCAATTAAATCACCATTAACACCCATAACAACTGCTATACCAGACTGCCCTTCAAAAAGTTCATTAATTCTTTTTTGTAAACCTAAATCCATATTTAAAATAAGATTTTGATCATCTTTGGGCTCCACTTTCTCTAACTCTGCGACCTCTTTATTAGTTGCTGAAACTTTTACTAAACGATAACCCAATTCACCTTGTAGCACATTGTTATATTGTCTCTCTAAACCTGTTTTACCAACAACACCAACCTTCTCTACAACAGGATCCTTATCATTATCTTTTTGATTTGAACGTCCAACATAACCAACAACATGCGTTGCTAATGATCCAGCAGGATACATACGCTTTGTTTCAGATTCAATTTTTAATAACTTGTTAATACTAAGTTTAGGATAAGCACCAATCATTTCGTTATATCCAATAAAATCTACGATAGATATATATCTATGATTATATGCTGAATTTTTTTTATTATACTTTTTTAATAATTTTACTTTATCTAAATGGGGAAACTCTTTTACAATACTATTTAAAAGTTTATCCAATTTTGCAGTCGCAACTCTCTTTTTTTTCTCTTTATTATATTTAGTTAAATGTGGAGCAATCTTAATAGAAAACCCTATATCATTAACAGCCAATAGTTTTCCATTTCTATCTAAAATCTCACCACGTACAGGTTTAATAAAATATTTACGTTCAATATTCATCTGAGCAAGATGTTCATAATAATAATTTGACTTAATACTAATTTGATAAATACGAGAAAATAGAAGTGCCCAAAAGAGAGCAAAAATAATCATTATTATAGAAAATCTCATAGTAAAACCCCAACAAATATATCTACAACAATATAATATACCAATAAAATATCACCTAAAACGGTTGTTGTATTAAAAATAAAATCATAAAGGAAAAGACTCAAATAGTAAAAAAAGTCAATAATAACCATTAAAGTAAATAATAAACAAACTCGACAACGAATAAGACGTTTTAAGGGGAAATAGACAAACATATAGACAAACAAAATCACAAATGTAGAGAGAAAAAATGGTAAACTTAAATTCAAATCTAAATTTAACAAATATAAAAATGAACTCATAACAAAAATAATATTTTTATTTAAATTAAGAATAATTACATAACCAATTAATCCAATTAATGGTGGTAACATGGTGTACATAGAGACAAAAAGAGGATAAAGGAGTACAAATAGGAACAAAAATATCTTCTGAACAATACTCAACCCCTCATTATCATTTTTTTTATATCTATTCACGCTAACCTCTAATTTGACAATTTATAAACTAATGAGGTTTCATTACAAACTGGAAAATGAATACATTTAATACAATCTGTCCAAATTTTATGCTCAGGAATACTCTCTTTTGCAATCTCTACAAAATCCATTTTTTTGAAAAACTCAGGTAGATAAGTTAACACTAATACCTCTTCACCTACAGAGAGTTCTTTTGCTTCATTAAGTGAAAACTCTACTATTTGCTTCCCAATACTATTTCCTCTATACTCACTTGAGACAATAAGCGAACGAATTTCAGCTAAACGAGATGAGTGTAAGTGCAATGCAGCATAACCCACAATTTTATCATCTATTTTTGCTAAAACATAAGAACGAATATTACTTGCAACCTCATCTTCATTTCTCTCTAAAATAATCCCATCTTTAACTTCAGAAACAACCATCGCCTGCATTTCTGGTATATCTAGTAGCGTTGCCTTAACTAGTTTGACCATTCAGTGACTCCAAAAATGTGTTCAAATATTTTTTGATGAATTCGGTCATATCCAATACGTTTAGAGTTAGAGATAGTAATACATCCTGGAAACTTCTTCTTTAGTGCTGTTTTCTCTTTCATATTTAATTTATCTATTTTTGTAAATACATTAAGATAAAGTTGATCTCCACGAATAAACTTTTTAACATATTCATTCACATCTTTATCAATCTGAGCATTAGGATGTCTTGCATCACGTAGATGGATAAAAACACGAATAGATACTCTATGTTTTATAAACTCAACCAAGTTTTTTTGCCAAACACCTTTTAGATCTTTCGATACTTTTGCATAACCAAAACCCGGTAAATCTACAAAACGAATATTCCAATCTTTTTCGTCATAGATGTAACGAATATCAAAAAAATTAATAAGTTGTGTTTTCCCCGGTGTCGCCGAAGATTTTGCCAAGTTCTTACGAGAAGTTAATCCATTAATACTAGAACTTTTCCCAACATTCGAACGTCCTAAAAAAACTACTTCACTAACTGTATCTTCTACTGAGTCGCCTAGGGCTTGTGCAGACTTCATAAAGTCTGCATTAACAAGTCTTGGTGTTGCCATTATTTTCTATCCTCTATTTCAAACCTAAAGTATACAGGTTTTTTATCTTTACCCTTAATATCTGCCAAGCCTGTTTTTAAATCTAAAGAGACAGACTCAGCCTTAATTGTTCTATTATTTGTTACATCTTTTAAAAGTACATTTCCATTGAAAAGGTACTTTGAACTTGTGGGTGCATAAGTTACTGATGATGCTTGACCAATATAATGAGTTCTCTTTTCTGTTAAATCAAACTTAACGCCACCTTTAGCAATATACTTTAATGCTTTTCTTTGCTTATTAAAATATACAATAATTTTAGAAGCATTAAACTCATTTGCATCTTGCTTAATCTTAGCATTACCTTCAAAATAAGCCTCATGGTTAATATCATTTGCATAAAAATGGTCAGCTTTTATGTCTACAAAGTCTGCCATTAAACTTGAAGTAAATAGTAAAATAAAAAAAATATATAGTTGTTTCATCTTAAAATATTCCCATCTTTTTTGCCATTATAGCGTGTTAAGAAAAAATGATAAAGAGTTTCTTATAAATTTCCTATAAAAAGTCTAAAAGATAAACTGCTATAATGTCACCAATTATAAAAGGACTACTCTCAATGAAAAAACACTACTCTTCAGTTATATCTACTAGCTTTGGTAAATTTGCCTCAAAATCTTTTTCTAAACCTATTCAAAATATCATTAACAATGGTTATGTAAAACTTATGGGACTTGATATGAGTCCATTTGAAGCTCCTGAAACTTATCCAACGCTTAACAAGCTTTTTACTAGAGCTTTCGTCACACCAAAGAAAATAACAAATGACAAAACAGTTATGATTTCTCCTGTTGATGCTTTAGTTACTGACTTTGGTGAAATTAAAGATGGAAAAGCTTATCAAATTAAAGGTATGCAATATGATTTAGCTGAACTTTTTGGAGAGAATCATCAAGAGGCTGCAGCAGCTGTTGAGGGTGGAGAGTTTGTTAACCTCTACCTCTCACCAAAAGATTACCACCGTTACCATACACCTGATACATTAAATATTCACTCCCTTACACATATCCCTGGAAAACTCTACCCTGTAAACTTTCCTCTACTTAGAAATAAGAAGAATCTTTTTATTGAAAATGAGAGAGTCATCGTTGAGTGTTCTGATATGAATGGAGCTACTTTTGTTATGGTACTAGTTGGTGCTTTAAATGTTGGGAAAATGGTTGTAACTTTTGAAGAGAATATTAATACAAACTCAGATATTAGCAAACCTCAACACTACACATACAACGACTTAACTCTACAAAAAGGTGACCTATTCGGTTGGTTTGAGATGGGTTCTACCATTTTACTCTTCTCTCAAAAAGGTGTTTTTACACCTGAACTCTCAATTAACCAAAAAGTGAGTTTTGCTGAACCTATTGGGAAAATAAACTAATGAGTTCAACTAAAAAACTAGTTATCTTTGACATGGATGGAACCTTAGTCGATAGCTCTATTACTATTGTTAATGCCATTAACCATGTACGTTCTAAACTCTCTTTAGATGCACTGGATACAGAACTCATCTTAACCAAAGTAAACGACCCTAAGCTCAATCCTGCTCTTTTCTTTTATGAAACAGAGGGTTTCTCTAGCGATCAAGAGACTTGGTTCTCTGAGTACTACACCAACAACCATGAAAAAGAGTTACAACTCTACGATGGAGTAGAAGTACTACTTAAAGAGTTAAAAGCAAAAAACTATGACTTAGCAGTTGCAACCAATGCCTACAGAGGTTCAACTCTAGAGTCACTTGGTCATTTAAAAATTGTTGACTACTTCTCAAGTATTGCTTGTTATGATGATGTGGGTAGAGGTAAACCTGCACCGGATATGTTAGAAAAGAATCTAGAAGATTTAAAACTAGAAGCAAAACATGCCATTTTTATTGGAGACAGTGAACGAGACCTCATGGCTGCTAATAGTTTAAAAATGGACTATATTATGGTTAACTGGGGCTTTTCAGACTATGAAGATGCCATTCACACAGTTGAGAAATTAAAAGAAAAAATCTTGGAGTTCTAATTTGAATATTTCAAAATCTACACTTACAGACATTATCTCTGTTATACTCATTGGTATTGGTCTTGCTGCTAGTGGGACTTTAGCTAAACCCATTCTCTACACTGGTCTTTTTGCTTTTTCAGGTGCCATTACAAACCAAGTAGCCATATTTATGCTTTTTAACAAAGTTCCTTTTCTTTATGGATCAGGAGTCATAGAAGAGAACTTTGAGAGCTTCAAACTCTCCATCAAAAATATGATAATGAAACAGTTTTTCAACAAAGAGCAACTAACAAAATTTCTTCAAGGTGAAGAGAAAAAAATTGATCTTGCACCTTTGGTAGAGTCTGCTGACTTCTCCCCTGCTTTTGATGCACTTAGCCAAAGTGTCATGGAGTCAAAACTTGGTGACATGCTCAACATGTTTGGTGGGGAAAAAGCCTTAGAGGGTCTTAGAGAACCTTTTGCAAAGAAACTAAAGTCTGCTGTTGTTGGAATTGTCAGTTCAGACACTTTTAAAACACAAATTAATCACCACTTAGAACACTCTACTCTTAACGATGACATTTTAAAAACCATAGAAGAACTCATTACAAATCGTCTTAACGACTTAACACCACAAATGGTAAGTGACTTAGTACATGAACTCATTCATACTCATTTAGGTTGGCTCGTTGTTTGGGGTGGTGTCTTTGGTGGTCTCATTGGACTTGCTTCTTCATTTTTAGTATAGATAAAGAGTAATTAACTCTCTTACTCTTTAATAAAAATTTTAATAAACTTTATATATAAAAGGAGACTCATCTTAGTTCATATATGTTGTGCTGTTGATAGCCATTATTTTTTACAAAAATTACAAACAGAGTACCCAAATGAAACATTAATAGGGTACTTTTATGATCCTAATATTCACCCATATTCTGAATATAAACTACGTCTACTTGATGTGCAACGTTCTTGTAAAATATTAGGAATTAAACTTATAGAGGGCGAATATGATACAGAGACTTGGTTAGAGGCTGTTCGTGGGTTTGAGAAAGAGCCTGAAAAAGGGGCTAGATGTGCCATCTGTTTTGACAGACGTTTTGAAATAACAGCACAACAAGCTGCTAAAATTGGTGAGAAAACTTTTACCTCTACTCTACTTACTTCTCCTAAGAAATCAATCAAACAACTCCAAATAGCTGGAGATGTGTTGGGTAAAAAGTATGGAATAACTTTTATAGCACCTGACTACAGAAAAGCTTCTGGAACACAAGAACAAAACATCTTGGCAAAAAAAGATTCTCTCTACCGTCAAGACTACTGTGGTTGTCTTTTTGGGCTGACAATGCAACGTGAACAGCAACAAAAACTAGCCGATGAACTTTTTTCTCCTATCTCAAGACAAATCCAACCTGAATCTATTGAAGCACGAATTAAACTCTATGAAAAACGATGGGAATATGAAGATAATAATATAACTTACAAAATTGTTAAGGAACGTTTTTTAAATTGGCGACAAATTCATGGACTTTTACGAGTAAAAAGAGAGACAGTCCCTTCTCATTTTCTTCCATTCTCAACATTAAAAAGTGAATATACACGTGGTAAAATAGATTTTAATATTAACAACCTTTACTATATGAATAGAGATGAAGTTAAGTTTATAACTTTAGATACATATAATAATTTAGCTCAAAAAAACTACGAAAATATTAGTGAACTTATCTATAATTTACCTACTTTTGAAGAAGAGCTTAAAATTAGAAATCAATTAATTAATAACCCTTATGATTTATCTTGTATCTTAGTTGTTAATAAAATTCCTACTCAAAAGCTTGAAATTGTCTATAAAAGCCATATTTATGAAGATGTGAAAGAGGTTCTGTTAAAAACTTCTTAACATTTTAGTAATTTTTAGATAAAATAATTAAAATTTTTCTCTAAAGGCTGAATCGATGCTATATGATGTAGTTGAAATCCAAAAAATATTACCACACAGATACCCATTTTTATTACTTGACCGTGTAACAAAACTTGAGAAAGGGGTTAGCATTGAAGGGTACAAAAATGTTTCGATTTCTGAGCCTGTTTTCCAAGGACACTTTCCTGACCATCCAATTTACCCTGGTGTAATGATTATTGAAGGTATGGCACAAGCTGGTGGTGTACTTGCATTTAAAAGTTCAAGTGAAGAAGATCAAGAAGCAGCTGCTAACAAAGTGGTTTACTTTATGAGTATTGACAAAGCAAAATTTCGTTCTCCTGTAACTCCAGGTGATCAACTTGTTTATAAACTAACTGTTATTAAACAAAGAGGTGCAATTTGGCAACTAGATGCAAAAGCATATGTAGCAGACAAATTAGTTGCAGAAGCAGAACTGAAAGCAATGATTGTAGATAAATAAATCTACAAAAGTAAGAATTAAATAATTTTAAAAACTTAAAGGATTGTCGTGTCAAATATACATGCAACAGCTGTAATAGAAGATGGAGCTAAAATTGGTAACAATGTAACCATTGCACCATTTGTTACAATTTCATCTCAAACAATTATTGGTGATGACACGACTATTGATGCACATGCTGTCATCGCTGGAAAAACAACTATTGGAAAAGGAAATCATATCTTCTCTCATGCCGTTGTTGGTTCAATTCCTCAAGATTTAAAATTTAATGGTGAAGATGTTGAACTAATTATTGGTGACAATAATACCATTCGTGAATTTACATTGATTAACCCAGGAACTCAGGGTGGTGGAAGTATCACTAAAATTGGTAATAATAATCTACTTATGGGTTATGTCCACTTAGGTCATGACGTCATTATGGGTGACAACTGTATTTTAGCAAATGGTGCAACACTTGCTGGACACGTTATTTTAGGAAACAATGTTGTTATTGGAGGATTAACTCCAATACATCAATTTGTAAATATTGGTGACTTTGCAATGGTAGCTGGTGCATCTGCACTGAGTCAAGATATTCCTCCTTACTGCTTAGCAGAAGGAAATAGAGCAACACTAAGAGGGTTAAACTTAACTGGACTTAGACGACATCTTCAAAGAGATGAAATAAATGCTTTAAAAACAGCCTATAGAGAGCTATTTGAAAGTGGTGAAGCACTTCAAGAGACAGCAGAAAAAATATTAAAAATAACTGCTTCAAAAAATGTAAAAAATTTAGTAGAGTTTATCACGAAATCAAAACGTGGTATACCATTTATAAGGAAAAACAATGGCTAGAAAAGAGTGTAGTTTTTGTAATACTACAGAAAAAGAAGATAACCCATTCATAGCTGGAAATGATGCTTATATATGTTCAAACTGTGTTACGTCTGCCTATAAGATTCTTTTTGGTGAAGAGGAAAATTTCACTGATAGTAGTGAACCTCAAACACTATTGATTCCAAAAGAGATTCATAGAATGTTAAATGAATATGTTATTGGACAAGATTCTGCTAAAAAAACTTTAGCTGTTGCTGTATATAACCACTATAAAAGAATCTTTAAACATATACATGATAACGATACAAGTATAGAAAAATCAAATATTTTACTCATTGGACCTACTGGTTCTGGTAAAACTTTACTCGCTCAAACCATTGCTAAATTTTTAGATGTACCTATTGCTATTTCAGATGCAACAAACTTAACAGAAGCTGGTTATGTTGGTGAAGATGTTGAGAATATTTTAACAAAACTTCTTCAAGCTGCTGGTGACGATGTTGCTAAAGCTGAACGAGGTATAATTTTTATTGATGAGATGGATAAAATTGCACGTATGGGTGAAAACCGTTCAATTACACGTGATGTATCTGGTGAAGGAGTACAACAAGCCCTTCTTAAAATTATTGAAGGTTCAGTAGTAAATATTCCACCAAAAGGTGGTCGTAAACACCCTAACCAAGACTTCTTACAAATTGATACATCAAATATTTTATTTATTTGTGGTGGTGCATTTGATGGGGTTGAAGAGATTATTCAAAGACGTCTTGGAGCAAATCAATTAGGTTTTGGACAAACAAAAAGAAGTTCTAAAGAGAATGAAAATGTAATGCATCTTATTGAATCAGATGATTTAGTTCAATTTGGAATTATTCCAGAGTTAATTGGAAGACTTCATGTGACAGCAACACTTGAGCCAATTACTTTAGAGGATATGGTAAGAATATTAGTTGAACCTAAAAACTCTATTATTAAACAATATCAAAAACTTTTTGAAATTGATAATGCTCTTTTAACTTTTGAAGAGAGTGCATTGAAAGCAGTAGCACAAAAGGCAATTAAACGTAAAACAGGAGCGAGAGGTCTACGATCAATCATGGAAGAAGCTTTATTAGACATAATGTATGAACTTCCAGAACTTAGTGGATATGAAGTTATTGTTACAGAAGATGTAATCAACAATGGAATTAAACCTCTTTATATAAAAAATTCAAAAATAGCATAAGGGAAATAGATATGTTTAAAAAACTTTTGGGAGTATTTTCAAACGACTTAGCAATCGACTTAGGAACAGCAAACACATTAGTACTGGTAAAAGGAAAAGGAATTAGTATTAATGAACCATCTGTAGTAGCAATTCAATATGATAAACGTGGTAGAGAACACATTCTAGCCGTTGGTCAAGAAGCAAAAGACATGGTAGGTAAAACTCCAGGAAATATCAAAGCTATTAGACCAATGAGAGATGGTGTTATTGCTGACTTTAATATTACAGAGATGATGATTCGTTACTTTATTGAAAAAGTACACAACAGAAAAGGTCTTTTCTCTCCTAGAATAATTATCTGTGTTCCATTTGGACTTACCCAAGTTGAAAGAAAAGCAGTTAAAGAGTCTGCAATGTCTGCTGGAGCTAGAGAGGTTCACCTTATTGAAGAGCCTATGGCAGCTGCTATTGGTTCTGGAATTCCAGTTAAAGATCCAAATGGTAACTTAGTAGTTGACATTGGTGGTGGTACAACAGAGATTGGTGTAATTTCTCTTGGGGGATTAGTACTTTCAAAATCCATCAGAACAGCTGGTGACAAACTAGATAAATCAATCATTGATTATATGAAAAAGAACTTTAACCTTCTCATTGGTGACAGAGTTGCTGAAGAGATGAAAATTCAAATAGGTACAGCTATTCAATTAGATGAAGAGTTAGTAATGACCGTTAAAGGTCGTGACCAAGTTGCTGGTCTTTTAACCTCAATTGAAATCAACTCGGAACATATGAGAGAAGCGATGAAAGAACCAATTAAAGAAATTGGTGAAGCACTTAAGTCTGTACTAGAACAAACACCTCCTGACTTAGCTGGTGACATTGTTGAAAATGGTATTGTACTTACAGGTGGTGGGGCTCTAATTAGAGGATTAGATAAATACTTATCTAACATGATTAAGCTTCCTGTATATGTTGCAGAAGATCCTCTACTTGCTGTAGCAAAAGGTACAGGAAAAGCACTAGAAGAAATAGATATTTTACAGCAATCTCTTTATGAAGACTAGCCGATTTATACTTCTTGCACTATTTATTACCATTACGGTTTTCCTCTTAAAAAAAGAGGGAACTTTTCAAGATAAATTTGCACTACTTACTCTACCAATAAAAGAGAGTTATCTCCAACTTAATAATAGTGCAAAAGATTCAATTGATATGTATCTTAAACAATCTAAATCAATAGAGTCCTTAAAAAAAGAGAATATCTTACTACGTAAATACCTTTATCAACAAAAAATTAAAATTGTACAACTTGAACAACTTACACAACACAATGAAAAAAAGTTCAATAACTATAAAAACATTTTACGTGTTCAAACCATTTCCTATAAAAAGCTTAATGACTTTTCTCAAATTTATCTTACAAAAGGTAAAGAGTTAGGTGAAGATAAAATATATGGACTCATTCAAAAAAATGTAGTTGCAGGTATTGCCATTAAAGAAAATGGTCCTCTTAAAGGTATTTTACTCTCCAACCCAATTTGTCAATTTTCGACTTTTATTGGGGAGAAGAAAACACCAGGAATTGCAAAAGGAATTGATGCAGAAAGTATTGAAGTAAACTTCATTCCAAAATGGTCTAAGATTGTTGTAGGTGATAAAGTTATGACCTCTGGTCTTGACAATATTTTTCTACCAAATATTCCTGTTGGAGTTGTTACTAATATTGTGACTAAAAGTACCTATAAAACAGCTATAGTAAAAACATATGCTGATGTATTGCACCCTAACTTTTTCTATTTGGTAAAAGAAGTTATTCATAAACCAGATGATATTAATATTTCTAAAATGAAATTAGAAAATAACAACACAAAGGAAATATAATGACCAATAATAACAAATCAACTTCTCCTTGTTTTATAAACTATATTATTTTAGCATTTTTTGGAACCATATTCTTTGCTACAGCTATTTTAGGATTTCTCAAAATTATTCCACTACAAGTTGGACTACATTCCATTATAATTATTGGATTTATCTATCTTGTATATCTATTCTTTATTCGACACAATGCAAACTTTATAGTTTGTAAAATGCGTAGAGAGTATATTAATCTACAAAAAGAGCTACAAAAAGAGATTAAAGAGAACTCATTAACTATTTTTAATGAAACAAAGTCTACCATTAATATTTCTGATTTTATTGCTAATTACTATAAAACATTTAGAAATGATAACTACGCTTCTATTGCATCATCACTGTTCCCTATGCTTGGTATTCTAGGTACTTTCACTGCTATTGCTATCTCCATGCCCAACTTTACAAGTACAAATACAACAGCATTAGATAATGATATTTCTCTACTACTCTCTGGAATTGGTACTGCATTTTATGCTTCAATTTATGGTATTTACCTCTCAATTATTTGGAGTTTTTTTGAAAAAAGAGGATTATCAAAAGTAGATAATGATTCTCACCAACTCCATGAAGTTTATGAAAGCTACATTTGGAGTGACAGTGAACTAAAACGTCATGATCATATGCAACATGAGATGCGTGATCAAAAAATGATTCAAGCTTTAAAAGAGACTTTTAACCTTGAGTTTATTCAAACTCTTAACGAAAAGCATCTAGAAAATTTTCAAACAATTATTAATGAAACCAATAAAAACTTTGCAACCATTACAAACCACATGCAGATGGTATCAACTGATTTAAAAGAGACCATTGCACAGATACATACTACAAAATCTGCACTTACGGCAAGTGATAAAATTGAAAATAGTATTAAAGAGTTTACAAAAACAACAACAACTTTAAATAATACAATGAATAAATTTGATGCTACTTTAGAGAAATCACTCAATATGACTTTTCAAAAAATAGATAATGAAGTTGGTGATATTGTTATAAAATTAGCAAATTTTGCACATAGTACAAGTGAACAAAATAAAATTTTACAACGTACCATTACAGAGTATCACAATGCATTGTCTCAACAAATAGTGAAGTAGTAAGATGTTTAAAAAAAACTCCCAAACTCAGGAGAGTAACTTTTGGATTTCCTATGCCGACTTAATGGCTGGTCTACTCTTTGTCTTTATTCTCCTTATTGGAGCTATTATTGTTAAATCTAGTATTTTAAAAAATTCTTTAGATGAAAAAGAGACTACACTTGAGGAACAAAGTAATACTTTAGTTGAGCAATCAAATCATCTTATATCTATCTCTCAAACGCTTAATATTAAAGATGAAGAGATTAATAAACTGCGTAATTTATTAGCACAACGTGAAGGAACTCTTGAACAAAGTAGTCAAGATTTACTAATAACAAAAAATTCACTTAGATTAAAGAGTGAAGAACTAGATAAATTAAATCAACTACTTCTAGCTCAAAATACAAAAATTGATAACTACTCAAATCATATTATTTTATTACAAAATCTTAATCATGAGCAAAATGAAACCATTACTGATACTAAAATAGATTTAGATAACTATAAAAACAAAGTATTACTGCTTTCAAATCAAATGACACAACAAGATGAAAAACTTAAACTAACCGATAGTAAACTCTTATCTCTTTTAAAAGCTTTAGAGAATAAACAGACTAAATATGATGACCTACTTACTCGTCTACAAGCACAAAAAGCAAGAATTAAATCTTTAACAGGAATTAAACTAAAAGTTATTTCTGAACTAAAAGCTTCTTTAGGAGATAAAATTAATATAGACAAAAAAAGTGGTTCACTACGTCTTGCATCTAACATCCTTTTTGACAAAGGCTCTGCAACGCTCAAAGAGGGAGCTAAGGCTGAATTAGAAGCAAACTTCATTGGCTATATATCAGCATTAATAGAAAATAAAAATATTGCTGAACATTTAGATAAAATTATTATTGAAGGACATTCAGATAGTGATGGCTCTTATCTATATAACTTAAACCTTTCACAAAAACGTGCTTTTGCTGTCATGAACTATCTTTTAACTCTTGACTATATAAAAAGAAAAAATATTAAAGAAAAATTAGTTGCTAGTGGTCGTTCTTACTTAGATGCCATAAAAGTAAACGGCATTGAAGACAAAGATGCTTCAAGAAGAATTGAAGTCAAGTTTAGACTTAAAAATGAAGATGCAATGTATGAAATTGAAAGAATTTTAGATGCAAATTAACTTTACAGCAAAAAAATTAAAAGAGGCAAATGAGTATGTTAATAAATTAGAGCCTAGTAAAATAACTGTTAAAACAGAAGTAAAAAAAACTTCTGTTTTTCAAAAAATTATAAAGTTTTTATTTAGATAGTTCTAATTTTATTAGAAGCTTTTTTAAAAACTCTTGATACTCTTTCTCTTTTAACTCATAACTACCTTCTCTCTGTTTTCTACCCCACATAGGCTCAGGGAAGTATGAATCTTCTTCAAAACGTGCCATAATATGCCAATGCACATGAGGAACATAATTTCCAAAACTTGCAATATTAATTTTCTTAGGATTAAAAAAATCTAGCATCTCTTTCTCAATAATATCCAAGACTTTAAAAATCTCTAATTTAATTTCCATAGGCACTTCTGAAAATTCTCTATAAGCTTTTTGTGTAAAAATTTTTAACCAAGGTATCTCACTCTTTTCAACTTCTATTCTAATATTTTTATTTTCATAAATCATATTTAAGGCTCCAATTTAAAAAACATGACAATTTGACATATTTTTGCTTTTTATTTAACTTCTATGATATAATGAATTTACTTAATATATAAAGGCTAAATTAAATGCAAGGTAAATTAATGATAACCTACTCTCTCATATGTGACAATGATACTCATTTAGAAATCTCTCTTAAAGAAATTCTTGAAAATGAAAAAATTGTTAAATTACTTAAAAGTGAATTTTTAAAAGGAGTGAGAAATCTTGATATATCAAGCAGCTTTCTAGAGTCTAAAATAACCTTAGCAACAGAAAAAGAAGTTTATAGTTTTGAAGCTCAAAAAAAAGACTTTGCAGACTTAATTGAGCTTGCAGAAGAGGATGCAAAAGAGAGAAAACTCTTAAAAAAAGGGTGTGAAGCCATAAAGATTATAGACTTTGTAACACTATAATCTTATAATGGCTTCGTAGGCTGTATCAATCATCTTATCTATCTCATCATAGCTAATGATATAAGGAGGCATAAAATAGACTATATGCCCCAATGGACGAAGCAGTACTCCTTGATCTAATCCATATTGATATACCTTTAAGCCAATACGCTCTTCACTACTGTACCCTTTAAGTTCAACAGCAGCAATCATTCCTGTTTGACGAATCTCTTTTACATTGACTAAACTTTTAAACTTTTGAAGTTTTTCTAAAATATAAGCTGACTTCTTTTTGTTATCACCCAATACATCTGATGCTTCAAAAAGATCTAATGTTGCTAATGCTGCTGTACAAGCTAAAGGATTACCTGTATAGGAGTGAGAGTGTAAAAAAGCTTTATACTCACCATAATCACAATAGAATGCATTATATACATCAAGAGTTGTCATGGTAATAGCTAAAGGTAAGTACCCACCGGTTAATCCTTTTGAAATAGTCATAAAATCAGGTGTAATACCTGCTTGTTCACAAGCAAACATGGTACCAGTTCGTCCAAATCCTGTCATGATTTCATCAGCAATCAAATGCACACCATATTTCGTACAAATCTCTTTTGCTAATTTAATATAAAGGGGATGATACATATGCATATACCCAGCACCTTGAACCAAAGGTTCAATAATAAATGCAGAAATCTCTTTGCCTCTCTCTTGCAAAATTTTCTCTAACTCTATTGCTGCAACTTTAGAAGCCTCTTTTGTTTGATCTTTTGGTACAGGAGTTTGAATACAAGAAATTAATAGTGGTGCATATGTTTCTTTGTAAAGCTCAACATCTCCCACACTCAAGGCACCAATGGTCTCACCATGGTAAGAGTTTGACAATGAAAGAAATAGAGGACGATTTTCACCTAAATTTCTATGATAGTGAAAACTCATCTTCAATGCTACTTCTACAGCACTTGAACCATTATCTGCAAAAAATACTTTTTCTAAACCTTTAGGTGTTAACTTGACAAGTTTGTCAGCTAAGTTTACAGCTGGTTTATGTGTAAACCCAGCCAGTAGAACATGTTCTAAAGTGTCAAGTTGTTCTTTAATCTTAGAAGAAATATGTTCATTTACATGTCCAAAAATATTAACCCACCAAGAGCTAATCGCATCAATATAACCCTTATCATCAAAGTCATATAAATAGACTCCTTTTGCTCTATTGATAGGGATTAAAGGTAAAGTTTCATGATCTTTCATTTGAGTACAGGGATGCCAAATATTCTTTAAATCCTCTGTTACAATTTGAGCATTCTTATTGTTCATTATTTAGCTCCACTTTTTTAGTAAGAATATACTATGAATAAAGTAATTTTTTCATTAATAATTAATCACAACTAGACTAAAATGATGCAAATTTTAAATAAGGTAATAAAACATGATAAGTTGGATGCAAAACAACAACAAATTTACAGTTATCGTTATGTGGGTAGCTGCACTTTCATTTATACTCTCAACAGCAGTAATTGGTGGCTCTTCAGGACTCAGAAGTAATAGCATAGGGAAAGTTGGTAATATTGAGTTAGCAAAAGATAAATTTTCAATGGAATATAGTCAACTATTTACTCAATATAATCAAATGATGCAAGGTAAATTTGACAAAGAACAAGCTAAAAGAATGGGTCTTCAAGATCAAGTTATAAGAAGAATGGCTGCACAAGCTAAAATTTTAAATTTAGCCAATGAATTTGGTATTATTGTGACAGAAAAAGAGACTGCACAAAAGTTAGCTTCTTATCCAGCATTCCAAACAGATGGTCATTTCAATAGAAAAAGCTATGATATGTATATTCAAAATAGTGGGTTAAGTAATGAAACATTTGAAAATAACTTAAGAGATCAACTTATAATTGAAAAAACATTTAAACTTATTAATAATAAAACTTTAGAGAATGAATATAAAGCATTTGAAATTGCATTTGAAATTGCTGATAAATTAAAATATTCAGTATTAACTAATAATGATGTTAAAGTAAATATTACAAATGAAAAACTTAAAGAATTCTGGGAACCTAGAAAAGAACAGTATAAAACTGCAACTCAATATACATTAGATATTCAATGGACAGAGACAAATAATACAGTAGTAACAGATACTGAAGTTGAAGCTTACTACAATGAAAATAGATTTAACTATACTGATAAAGATGGGAAAATTTCTGATTTTAAAGATATAAAAGAGATAGTTAAAAGGGCAACACAAATAGCTAAAAGTAAAAAAATTGCATTAAAGCGTTATGTTCAACTAAAAAAAGGTGAACTTAAGAAAGATGAAACTATAACAATAGATATTAATGATAAAAAACTATCTAGTGAATTGTGGAATGAAATTAAAAATAAATCTATTAATGCACTTCTCAAACCAAAAGTTGTAGAGAACCGTTATGCAACTGTAAAAATCATTAACATTGTTAAACCTATTGTTAAAACTTTTGAACAAGTTAAAGAAATTATTACTCCTGCTTATCAAGAAGAAGCTGAAAAAGAGGCATTATCTGGGCTTGCAAATGACAAATTGACAAAAATTGACAGTGATGATACAAATGTGTCAACCTTTATCACATTAGAAAACGCAGAAACACAAAAATTAGGTCTAAATCAACAAGAAACAGTAAATTTCATCTCTAAACTCTTTACTTCTGAACAAGAAAAAGGTATTATTCCTATAGGAAGTAAAGTAGTAGTTTACAAAATTATCGAACAAAAACTTATTCCACTTGAAAATAATGAGACTGAATCTTTGTATAAAAATGCAGATAAAGTTAAGTATCAAAGCTTTCAAACAGGTTTAATGAAAGAATTAGATAAAAAATATCCAACTAAACTTTACTAAATTAAGAATTTGTCGCAAGCTTGACAGTATGAATTAAGGATTTTATCGTGAATACGCCCATTTTAGCTATTGATATTGGCTCTACCAAAATATGTGCAATAATTGGTGAAATGAAAAATGGGCATTTAGAAATTGCTGGTCATGGTATTAGTAAATCTCATGGAATTAAAAAAGGTGCTATTTCAAATATTGAATTAGCTTCTAAATCTATTAAAGACGCTGTAGATGATGCCAAACGTGTTGCTGGAATCAATCTTACTAGAGCTACTATTTCTATCTCTGGAGCTTATGTTAAAAGTCTTAAATCTTCAGGTGTAGTAAATATTCCAAATCAAGAAATTTCTATTAATGAAATTAATCGTGTTATGCAAACTGCTCTTTATAATGCAAATATTCCAAATGAATTTGAAATTTTACATGTATTACCCTATAAATTTAAAATAGATGAACAAGATTTTATTGAAGATCCAAATGGTATGAATGCAAGTAGAATGGAAGTTGATACACACATTATAATGACAGGAAAATCAAATCTTGGTAATTTAAAAAAAGCTGTTAATGCAGCAGGAATAGATATATCAAAGGTTGTTCTATCTGGTTATGCTTCATCTTTAGCTGTTATATCTGATGATGATAAAGAGAGAGGTGTTGCTGTTATTGATTTAGGTGGACAAACATCAAACCTTGTTATACATGTAGGAAATAGCATCCAATATAATGATTTTCTATCAGTTGGTTCAAATCACATCACTAATGATTTATCCATTGCTCTGCATACACCTATTGAGTCAGCAGAAAAATTAAAAATTGAGAAAGGTAGTCTTTTCCAAAAAGAACCAGAAGAGTTACAGTTAGCTATTATAGGTGATGAGAAAAATTTAAATTCTGTTTCACTGGATATTATTCACAGTATTATCTATAGTCGAATGGAAGAGACACTATCAATTCTTGCTAATAATCTAGAAAAGAGTGGTTTAAAGAATCAGCTTGGTGCAGGTTTAGTTTTAACTGGTGGAATGACTCGTATTGAAGGGACAAGAGAATTAGCACAAGCACTTATGCCTAATTTACCTGTACGTATTGGGAAACCAACAAACATCACAAATATATCTAAAGATTTAGATTCAGCAGAGTTTGCAACTGTTATTGGACTTATCTATTACGAATCAGGTAAACATACAGAATATGAACTAGAAGGTAGTAAAACAATGCTACATTCTAAAGATCATCGTCCTAAAAACTCACTACAAGATATTGCAGATATTCAAGATGTAGATAATAATATATCAAAACCAAAAATATCTGTCTCTACTCCATCATTTAATGATGAGAATAAGGATGATAGTAATGACTTATTTAAAGACTTAAGTCAAGAACCTAAAAACAATCAAAATAACCCACTGCAAAGTTTTATGCAATGGGCATCAAAAATCTTTTAAAAGAAGGAGGAATAAATGGAAGAGTTCAACATAACAGAATCAACAGCTGGTATACACGGAGCCAAGATTAAAGCTATCGGTGTTGGTGGTGGTGGTGGAAACATGATTAACCACATGATTAGAGAAGGTATTGAAGGTATTGATCTTATCGTAGCAAATACAGATGCACAAGCCTTAGCTGCATCTATTGCACCATATAAAATGCAACTTGGTATCAATGCGACAAAAGGTCTTGGAGCTGGTATGAAACCAGAAGTTGGTGAAGAAGCTGCTCAAGAGAGTTTTGACAGCATTAAAACCATGCTTGAAGGTGCTGACTTAGTATTTATCTCTGCTGGTCTTGGTGGTGGTACTGGTACAGGGGCTGCTCCTGTTATTGCTGCTGCAGCAAAAGAAGTAGGTGCATTAACTGTCTCTATTGTAACAAGCCCATTTGCTTTTGAAGGTCGTAAAAGAAAAAGACTTGCAAAAGAAGGATTAGAAAGACTTAAAAAAGAGTCAGACTCTATTATTGTTGTACCAAATGAGAGACTACTTTCTATTGTAGAAAAAAACCTTGGAATGAGAGATAGCTTTAGACTAGTTGATAATGTTCTTTCTCAAGCAGTTGGTGGAATCTCTAATGTTATTCTTTCTCATGGAGCAAATGATATTAACCTTGACTTTGCCGATGTTAAAACAGTAATGAGTCATAGAGGTCTTGCACTTATGGGTGTTGGTGAATCTCAAGGTAACTCTGCAGCATATGATGCAGCTAAAACTGCTATTGAATCTCCACTTCTTGATAACCTTTCAATTGATGGAGCAATGGGTATATTAGTACATTTCCATATTCACCCAGATTACCCACTTGCTGAAATATCTGAAGCAATGGATATTGTTGAAGAGAATGCAGATGAAGATGCAAATATTATTTTTGGAACAACTACCTCAGAAGATATTCCTCTTGATCAAGTTAAGTTAACTATTATTGCAACTGGTTTTGAAGATCCTAGTGATTTAGAAGAGATTAAAGCACCAGAGACAAACACAACGGTTAACAATACTATAGGAACATTAAGAGCTCCTGCTCAAGGATCTATACTTCATAATATGAATTCTGCTAAAGTTGTAGGTGGATATAATAATGATAGTGAAGACTATTTAGATACACCTACTTTTTTAAGAAAGCAGATGGACTAACATTTTATGTCAAAAATGACAAAAGTTCTCTTCCTCCTCTTCCTACTTTTGTCACCCAATCTGCTTCTTGCAGATGGGCATATTTTTGTCTATCATCGTTTTGATGATAACCGTTACCCTACTACAAATATTTCTACAAAAGAACTCAGAAAAGAGTTTAACTATCTAAGAAAAAATAACTATAAAATTGTTCCTCTTATTGATATTGTCACTAAAATTAATTCTGGTGAAAAAGTTCCTAGTAAATGGGTTGCATTTTCAATAGATGATGGATTTAAGAGTTTTTATTCTCATGGACTCTCTGTTTTTAAAGAGTACAACTACCCTTTCACTCTTTTTATTGCTGTAAAATATACAGAAAAAAAATATAAAGATTATGTATCATGGCAACAACTTAAAGAGATAGCTAAATATGGTTCTATTGAGTTTCATTCTTATGGTCATGGTCACTATGGTCAAATGTCTGATGAAGCCATTAAAAAAGATATGGACAAGGGTTTAGGATTAATGAAAAAACATCTAAATTATAATCCTTCTCTTTTTGTTTATCCTTATGGTGAATATGACTCTAGAGTTGAAAAAGTTTTAGATACTTATAATTTTAAAGCTGTTTTCAATCAAAATATTGGTGCTATCAACGGTACTTGTACCGATATAAATGATATAGATCGTTCAGCAGTTGTTGGCTCTAATGCTCATGACTTTAAACTCTACTTACGCTTTCAAGAACTCTGTGGTGTAAGCTTTCAGCAACCAAAAATTTACCCTAAAAATAAAGTCGTAAAAACTGTTGAAGTCACTCTTGATGACAAAAGTATTACCTCTGCTGATATTTTTATTTCTAATAATGGTTGGACAAAAGTAAAAGTAAATAATGGAAAAATTTTATGGCATGCAAATAGACATATTAAATTAAATCGTATTAAAATTGGTGTTAAAGTTAAGAGTAAAATTAAGCTAATGGTTTTGTCTAAATAGTTATACTTATACAAAATATATCATCAGGAGAAATATCCAATGAACAACAAAATTTATGCATTAATGCTCACAGCACCTCTACTTTTTTCAGCATGTAACTCAACAGCTGTTACTCCAAAAATTGAAACAACAGAAACAGTATCTCAAGTTGAAACTGTTAAAGAAAAAATTGTTGAAGCTTCTAATAACAGTGTAACTGTAAGCTATGTAAATGACAAAAAGATTGTTAAAGATGAAGGTATGATGAATATTGAAAGTTTTATGGAAACACTTAAGCCTACTCTAAAAGGATTAATGAAAAGTGATAAAACTGGTAAAACTGCAATGGGTGGTTGTACTTCAATGGCACCAAGTATGACAGATGACTACAATGCTATTTCAAAAACACAAATTAGAAGAACTGCACTAAAATACAGAAGTGAGAAAAATGCTCCTGATGCAACAGATACTGTAGTTATGGAAAGATTTGTCAACTCTAATAATTTTAAAAAACCTCTTATTGTTGAGATGTCTGACCACTACCGTGTCTACAAAGCACTTCCTGTTAAACAGCCTTGTCTTAAGTGTCATGGTGAAAATATCTCAAAAGAGTTACAAGGTATGATAACAAGAAGCTACCCTAAAGATATGGCAACAAACTTTAAACTTGGTGAATTTAGAGGCGTTGTTGTAGCAAAAGTTAAAAAATAACTAACTTCATTTCGCTATAATACTCCTACTTAAATTGGGAGTATTACAAATGAATGATGTCGTTGAATGGCTAAAAGAAAATGGTAATCTAAAAATAATAGATGAACCACTAGACGTAGAACTAGAAATTCCTCATGTTGCTTACATAGAAGTAAAAACCGATAACTCTCGCCCTATTCTCTTTACAAAACCTATTAACAAAGCAAAAGGTATTGAGTACGATATGCCTGTTCTCATGAATATATTTGCCAATAAAGAGCTAACTGAAAAAATCTTTGCAAAACACCCAGATACTGTTGCAGAGGGTATTGACAAACTTCTTAAACTCAAACCACCAAAAGGTTTAATGGAAAAACTTAAAATGATTCCTGAACTTTTTGCACTTAAAAATGTTTTTCCAAAACGCTCAGATGTTCGTGGCGAGTGTCAACAAATTATTATTCCTAAAAATGAAGTTGACCTAGACAAACTACCTATCTTAAAAACATGGGATGAAGATGGTGGACCATTTATTACCATGGGACAAGTCTACACTCAAAGTTTAGATGGTGGCATGCAAAACCTTGGTATGTATCGTCTCCAACAATATGACAAAGACCACTTAGGAATGCACTGGCAAATTCACAAAGATGCTTCTCATTTCTTTGACCAATACCAAAAAGCTGGTAAAAAAATGCCTGTAACAGTTGCCATTGGTGGTGACCCACTCTACATCTGGTGTGGTCAAGCTCCAATGCCTCATGGAATGTTTGAGATGCTTCTTTACGGTTTTGTTCGTGGTAAAAATGCTCAACTTGTTAAGTCCATGACAAATGACATCTACATTCCTAGAGATGTTGACATTGTTATTGAAGGTTTTGTTGACCCTAAAAAAATGGAAATAGAAGGTCCTTTTGGTGACCACACTGGTTACTACACACTTAAAGAGCCTTATCCAATCATGGAGATAGAGACCATTACTATGAAAGAGAAACCTGTCTTTCAAGCAACCGTTGTTGGAAAACCACCATTAGAAGACAAATACATGGGTTGGGCTACAGAGAGAATTTTCTTACCAATGCTCAAACCAATGGCTCCAGACCTTATTGACTACTACATGCCAGAAAATGGTGTTTTCCATAACTTGATTCTTGGAAAAATGAAGACACTTTATAAAGGTCATGCTCAACAGTTCATGCATGCTTTTTGGGGTGTAGGGCAAATGAGTTTTGTAAAGCATGCCATTTTTGTAAACGAAGATGCTCCAGAGTTAGAAGATGATATTGCCATTACTGAGTATATTTTAAATCGTCTTAATCCTGATAAAATTCTCATTACTCAAGGAATCATTGATGCACTTGACCATACAGCTAATGAAACTTTAGTTGGTGGAAAACTGGGTGTTGACGCTACAGACAAAGAGGTAGAGCATGGTGTAACAAACCCAATAGATGACAATGCTCTACTTAAAAAAATGCAAAAAATAGATTCAAATATTTTAGAGTTAAAACAGTACTTTACACATACAAAAAAC
>Ga0256827_10000380_pt1 | contig 27254 bp, 24 predicted proteins | sample CV84metaG_FD_185977 | JGI IMG/M metagenome (GOLD analysis project Ga0256827, IMG submission 185977) | Hydrothermal vent microbial communities from East Pacific Rise, Pacific Ocean - CV84 | ecosystem: Environmental > Aquatic > Marine > Hydrothermal vents | place: Pacific Ocean: East Pacific Rise...
TTTAAACTTTTATCATTTCCCTGATAAGCACTCTCTTTGTTACATGAAAATATAAAGATTGATAAGGCAATTGTAATTGCGTATATATATCTGAATTTAATAGTGATTCTCATATTCATAGCCCCCTAAAACACTGACCAAATAATTATAGACTATTAATAAAAAAAAATCAATAAAAGGTCTTTGAAATATCTATTATGTTTAAAAAATTCTGGAAAAGTATTTATTGTTTTCATATGCTTGAAAAAAATAGTAATAAAGTTTATACTTTAAGTTGTGATTTTTTTAGGAGAATAAATGAAAGATATAAAAAAAAGATTTGAAAATGATTTACCTAATGAAAACGGATATTTTGGAGACTATGGTGGGAGCTTTATTCCTCCTGAGCTAGAAGTTATAATGAAAGATATATATAAAGAATATCAAAAAGCTTTAAACGATGATGTTTTTTTAAATGAATTAAATGATTTATATCAAAATTATGTAGGAAGACCTTCTCCTATTTTTTATGCTCAAAATCTATCTAAAAAATATGGTGCTGAAATTTATTTTAAAAGAGAGGATTTAAATCATACAGGAGCTCATAAAATAAATCACTGCTTAGGAGAGGCGTTACTTGCAAAAAGAATGGGAAAGAAAAAAATTATTGCAGAAACAGGAGCAGGACAACATGGTGTTGCTTTAGCTACATCAGCTGCATTACTTGGTCTTGAGTGTGATATTTACATGGGGGAAGTTGATATAAAAAAAGAATATCCAAATGTTATAAGGATGAAGATATTAGGAGCAAAAGTTATTTCTGTAACGAAGGGAACTAAAACACTTAAAGATGCTGTAGATGAAGCGTTTCGTAAATATTTAACTGATCCAATTACACAGTTTTATGCAATTGGTTCAGTTGTTGGGCCACATCCTTTTCCCATGATGGTAAGAGACTTTCAAACAGTAATTGGGCATGAGGCAAAAGAGCAGTTTTTGAAATTAAAAAATAAACTTCCTGATAATTTAGTTGCTTGTGTTGGTGGTGGAAGTAATGCGATTGGTCTTTTTACTGCTTTTTTAAAAGATGATTCTGTTGATATTTATGGAGTTGAGCCTTCAGGTATTGATATTAACACAGATGGAAAGCATGCTGCAACTTTAACAAAGGGAAAACCAGGAATTATACATGGTTTTAAGTCTTATATGCTTCAAAATGAATTAGGTGAGCCACTTGATGTTTATTCTGTAGCATCAGGCTTGGATTATCCGTCAGTAGGGCCTCAGCACTCTTATTTAAAGGATATAAAACGGGTAAATTATAAATATATAAATGACAAAGAAGCAATAGATGCATTTTTTGAGATATCAAGACTTGAAGGGATAATTCCTGCAATAGAATCTGCTCATGCAATTGCTTATAGTTTTAAGCTTGCAAAGGAAAAACCAAATTCTACTATTCTAGTTAATTTATCAGGAAGAGGGGATAAAGATATTGATTTTGTTGTAGAAAATTATGGTTTTGGAGATGAATAAGCCCTTTAATAAGGTCTTATTCAGAAATTAAAGCCTTAGGTCTTTAATTTTATTTAACTGAACTTATCCACATTAAAAAATCTTTTAACTCTAAAAATATCAGAACTTAAAGCTTCATCAAGAGTACCTAAAAATAGAATTTTTTTATCTGCAATCATTAGAATTGTTTTACCAGCTCTTTTTATACTTAGTAACTCATGAGTAACAGTAACCATTGTAATTCCTAAGTCTTCATTCATTTTTACAAATAATTCGTCCATTCCTTTAGCGGTAACAGGGTCTAATCCTGCTTGTGGCTCATCAAAAAATATAATTTCAGGGTCTGTAACCATTGCTCTTGCAAGTGCTGCCCGTTTTTTCATTCCTCCTGATAATTCAGGGGGATACTTGCTTCTATGTTCATATAGATTTACCTGAAATAATTTTTCTCTTGCAATTTCAAGAGCAACTTTACTACTAAAGTTAGGGTAGTGCATACTTATTGGGAGCATTACATTTTCTTCTATTGTCATAGAGTTTAATAATGCTGAATTTTGAAATAAAATACCTATTTTTTTATAAAAAGTGTCATTTTCCGGTATAGGATAAGTAAGCTCTCTGCCCATAAATTTAACAGAACCACTTCTAGCAGGATTTAAGCCTATAATTGCTTTTAAAAGTGTTGATTTACCACTACCACTTTCTCCTAATATGATAAATCTATCATCTTTATATATTTTAAAAGAAACACCATTAAGTATAGGGGGAGCATCTCCATATCCAATGACTAAATCCTTGCCTTCAACCATAATTTCTTTGGTCATAAATCCTCTTTTTAATAAAATCTATAGTATATTTGCACTGTTAAAGCATGTGTTATTTGAAATAAGTCATCTACACTACCATTTCTTTCTATCCAAAGGTTATAGTTTAGAGAAACAAAAGATGATAAGCTTAGCATTACTGTACTCTGAAATGTAAAATATGATTTTTCGACTGATAAATCAGGAAATAAAGTTAACATATCAATATTGATATCTAAAAAGCTAAATGGAGATGATGTTACATAAAGTGAGATTTCAGGTCCACTAACTGATTCATAACCATTAACTCTTGTTAAAACCGTGCTATCTTCATTAAATAAATATACTTTTCTTGCTATATCCTGTTTTAGCCCCCAGCCCATTCTTAAAAATGTATTTAAAATAGTTGTATATTTATATTCAACATTTAAACCTATTCCTTCCTGTAAAGAAGTATACCCTAAAAAGTTAGAAATCATAAATGACTTTTCATCCTTTAAAATATAAGAGCTACCATCTGTTTCGATTACTTTAACATTATCTAAATCATGAGCATAATGATTAAATAGATTTGTTTTTAGTGCAAAAGAAACATAGGGGCCGACATAATTATTTACTCTGTAAATAGCAACATAGTTATTTTTAAGAATATCTCTAGTATTTAGTAAATAATCTGCATCTGAGCCAGAAGTCGTAGTTGATTGAAAGTATTCAAAAATTTCTAATCTATTGGCCATATAATATTTATTCTTATCAAAGTTGATATTAGATTTAACTTCTGTACCAAAGCTATATGTTTGAGTATTTTGTTTTCCCTGAACATTTTCTGCTTTTGTAAATGAAAAGACTCCTGAAATTAAATTATTAAATGACCAGCCTGATTCACCAGTAAAGAAAAAATAATCAGTAGTTTCACCTCCACCAATTATTCTGCCTGTTTCTGTGTCAAAAATCATTTTTACATTTGCTGCTTTTCCTGGAATAGTTCTTACTGTAATGTAATTTATTAGTGAATCACTAGTTTCACCTCTTTTGGTTACACGATATAAATCAGGAGGTAAAATCCAAACGGCAGTTCTTTCACCTTTAGAAGCATCTGCACCAAAACCTGTTACTGTTAAAAATTTAGTTTCTTCATTATATACTAAATATCCATTTCTTTTTCTGTTACCATATTGGTCAACTGTATCAATAATAAGTGCAGACCAATCGGGTTTAACTGTAGTCACTTGTTCCATTTTTATAGTTACTTCTTTTTTGAATCTTAATGATTTAGGACCACTACCAATTAAAATAGAATAGTTACCTGGTTTTAAAAAAACTCTATGACCAGGCTTACCTTCTTTAATATACTTGCCTTGTTCGTTATATATTAAGTATCCTGGCTCTCTTTGTGAATCCACTAAATAGGGAATAAAAAGTATACCTTTTTCCATGACTGGAACAGTGGAATCTTCTGAAAGTTGTTTTTCTATTAATGTATTAAATTCATCAATATCTTTTCTTTCTTTTTCTTCTTTGTTAAATCTTTGTTTAAATAAGTGACCCTGTGTACCTTTAGTTTCTTCTGCTTTATGTGATAACTCTTTTCCACATATTCCAAACGGAAACAGTATTAATAGTATTAATAGTATTAATAGTATTTTATTTATTTGAGAGCTTTTCATATGTCTCTGCTAAAAATTTGTCAGCTTCTTCTTTTATTATATTACTCATTTCTACAGTAACATATACCATCTTTTTATTTAAAACTTCTTTTCTTCTTTCAAATCTATAAGTATTAACTATTTTATTTGTTCTAAATTCACTAATTGTAAATTCTATTGAAACTCTTGCATACACATCTTTTTCTGATTTTATATTATCTAAAACAAGAATTCTACCTGTTAAAACATAATCAGGAGATTTTTCATATTTAGTAGTAACTTCTCTAAATAAATTCTTAACTTTGATTTGATTTGTTATTAAGTCAGTAATCATTCTTTCTGGTTTAACTGCCCAGAAATTAGATTTACTATAGATAAGTTCATGTGCAGATGCTCTGTTTACTATGTTGTATCTGTCATATATTTTATCAATATTAAATCTTTTTACCCTTATAATATATGGTAATGGTGTTTTGTTAGCTTTAGTTGAACTATAATATATTTCATAATATTTCTTATTGTTTTTAGATGAAAAACAAGAGGAGATAGATAATAAAATAATAAAAAATAACAAATATACAAGATTCTTTTTAAATATAAACTTCATTTTATTCCTCACTATTGCTTCTTAGAATTGCACCAGGATTCTCCATGATTGTCCTATTAAATTCTTTGAAATATTCCATTCCCTCAGATAAATCATCTACTGAGTTTATAATTTGTTCTTTTGTTCTTAGAACCATTAAGTTTACTGATTCTGTTGTTTCTAATATAGATTCAATTAGTTTATTTATATTTTTAATAGTTCTTCCAAAATCTGATTTTGCAAGTTTTTCACTTCCTTCTTTAAGGGAATTCATAATAAGTTCAACTGTTCCTTTAGGTTTAGTCATTCTTTTTATCATAGAGCTAAGGCTTTTTAAATCTGTTATTATTGAATTTACTTTTAATGTTGCGTTATTAGTTGTAATTAATATACCTGCACTACTGCTTAAAATAGATTTTATATCATCTCTGTTTTCTTTAATTATACCATTTATATTATCGGTAATTGAGTCTATGTTATCAACAAGTTTTTTTAGTGCATCGTCATCAAGTTTTGCAAGCATTTTATCTGTTTTATCTAATATTCTATCTATTTTATTAGTAATTTCAGATGCTTTTTGTGTTATGTCATCTAATCCTGATTTTTTACCAGGAATTTTTCCTTTTAGAGGGATATCATTACCTCTTCCTCCACCTTTAAGCTCTATAAATTTTAAACCAGTTATACCAAGAGAACCTAAATTTGCATAAGTACCTTCTTTAATTGCTACATCTGGCTTGATACATACATCAATTCTTACAATTGTTGTATCCTTTTTATCAATGGAAATTTCTCTAACTTGACCAACATCCATTCCTTGAAATTTAACACTAGAGCCTTGTGTTAAACCTGAAACAGATAATTCTTTAAAAGTTGTGTAATAGCAATTTTCTTTTTTTAATAGTTTTTCACCTACTAAAACTCCAATTGTTCCAACAAAAACAACTATTCCTATAATAAAGAAAATGGCAACTCTTCTTTTTTGTTTTTTAGTTATTTGCATTTCTTTCCTTTGTTAAGTATAAAGAACAAAACTAAATAAAGCATCAATAAATACTACCAAAAAGATACTTATTACAACTGATTCTGTTGTTGCCTTACCAACAGCATCAGCTCCTCCTCTTACTTTAAAACCTTTATATGCTGCAACTGATAAGATAACCCATGCAAATGATAATGCTTTTGCTACTCCCCAGCCAATATCTGATAGCTGAATTGCATCAATAAGCTGATCAATAAATGCCATAGGTGGAACATCATAAGCAACTGCTATTAATAATCCTCCAAAAACACCTGCAAAATTTGCAAGCATTGTTAAAACGGGCATACTAAATGTGAATGCCCAGAATTTAGGAGTTAATATAAATTTATAAGGTAAAATACCCATTGTTTGAAGAGCATCTACTTCTTCCATTACAACCATTGTTCCTATTTCAGCAGAAATAGAAGAACCTATTCTTCCTGATATTATAATTGCTGTAATCAAAGGTCCTAATTCTTTAAACATAGATACACCAATGAGTAAAGCAAGATAGTTTTGACCACCAAATTGAACCAATTGAACGGCTGCTTGCATAGAAATTGTAATACCAATTAAAAATGATAAAAGAGTTACAATGGTAATTGCTTGGTATCCTATTTGATAGAGTTCTTTATATAAAGCTCCTTTAACAATGAATCTCCTATCAAAGATTGACCTTATTGAGTGATAGAGCATTTCTGTTAGAATTATCATGAAAAGCTGTATTTGCTCAAATTTTAGAACTAAATTATCTCCTAATTTATCAAGTAAGTTTTTTTTATCTTTTTTATTGTTATCTTTGTTATCTACATTTATTTCAAGTAATTCAATATCTAGTATGAGTTTATCAGGATATAGTTTTTTATAATATCTTAAGATTCCTTTTAATGCAGTACCTACAACAATATTTTTTGTAATAACTTTAACCTTTTCTTTCTTTAACAACTTATTTAAATCATTAAAGAGTTCAGATGAATTATCATAATCAATTTTTTCTTTAATTGTGTATTCTTTTACCATAACCAAACTAAATTATATGGACTATATATATCATATTATTAATAATATTACAAATTTGAGGTAGAAATTCTTATGATTATGTCTTTTCTGTCATTTTATTGACTTTAATTAAAAAGTTATTTAAATTCACCTGAGACATGTCTGTCTATTATTCCTAGCCATGTTTCAATACTTCTTTCAAGATAAACTGCATATTCTGGATTATCTAGTTTAACTAATACCTTATCTTTTCCATTTTTTAGGATTGCTCTGACTTTATATGTATATGTTGTACCGTTTTTATTCCTATGAATATGTTCTTTAACATATATTTGAGAAATTCTAGATGATTCAAATGTTTTTACTGGAAAGTGGAACAGGGGAGTTGATTTAATTATGATTTTTTGTTTTGTTATATCAAGTTTTATTTTATTAAGAAGTTTTATTAACCCAAAATATCCTAAAATAATTGAAAAGGTTGTTAAAAATATTAGTTCTCCTGTTGTTTCACCCATCAGAGATATCATAAGCATAATAGATGCACCTAAAACATAGCCAAAACCAGCAATTTTATTCAATTCTGTTTCTATGTATAGTTTTGTTTTTGTATTTTTTACATAAATACCATCTGGGGACATTATGCCAATATTTCTTTGAGCTTCTTCTTCCTTTTTAAGGGTTTTTATCTGCCTTATTGCATGGCAATTATCACAATATGCTATATTATTTTCAAAATCCATTTTTTCTGTTTTTATTGGTTCTTCACATCTTTTACAGATAATTTTATCATTAATATGAACTCTAGAGCGACTTTTTTTAAAGTTAAGTTCAAGGTTTTGAGAGGTTTTATTTTTGGTAATAGTTTTTTTAAGTAATGGAGCTTCAAATATATCTTCTCCTTGCTCCTCTTTAATGCTAGGGGAAGTTATTTTTACTGTTCCTCCAATTTCATTTATTTTATATACTTTATTTTCTTCTTTCTTGTCTATTTTCTCTATTTTCTTTTCAGGGCTACTAGCATTAGGGCTAGTTCCTACAAAATCCTCTTCCTTCTTTTCTTGAGGGTGATGTTGCACTGCAACACTAGCTACTATTGTAGTACTGTTAGCATTGGAGCTAGCTCTAATGCTATGCTCTTTCTCTTCAGTATTTTCTGATGTTGGTATTGTATTTTCTTCTTCTTTCTTTTCAAAATTATCATACTTGGTAAAAACCTTATAAAATACTTTTAAATCTTTTTGATAATCATTGTAATAAAAAAAATCCTCTATTTTATTATTATTTTTTAATTTATCAAGTTCACTTTCCAGTTCTGTTGTTCCATCCCAGTCCATGTCATTGATTTCTTTATATTTTTCAACATAATATTCCTTGTCATTAAAGATATCTTTTACTTTATGTACTTCTTTTCCGTTTATAAGTTTTTCTTCAATTGATTTGTATTTATAGCTTAATTCTTTCATAATACTCCTTGTTATATGTAAGAAGAATATCTTTAATCTAGGATACTTTAATTTAATTAAGATTTCAAGTTATAGCTGTTTTTATTAGTAATTCTTACATTGACCTACTGTTTTTAATGTTTATATAATAATTGCTAAATTTAAAATATTAATACTTGTATTAATATTTGTAAGATATATAATAAATTATGAATGATTTATTTGCTCTATTATTTGTTATTTTATTTTGGGGTTTTGAAACGGGTAATATTGTATTTTCAGCAATATTATCTTTATTTTTTTCCTTATCCTTTTATATAAAAAAGGAAACTATTTTTAGTTTTACTTTATTTAAATTTGCTTCTTTAATTAGTTATTTTTTATTTTTCATTGTTATATATTATTATCTTAATAATGATGTGACATATTTTTTAAATGGAATTTTAAAGTGGAGTCCTCTAATTACTCTTCCTTTAATTACATTGGAGCTGTATAGCTTCGATAAAAAAATACCTATATATTCATTATTAATATTTTCAAATAATAAAGATAAGAAGATAAAAATATTGTATTATTATATTTTTATTACGGTTCTTGGCACTTCAACAGGTGAAATAAATTTATTTTTCTATATTTTTATTGCTGTTTTCTTTGCTGTTTTTTTATTTTATTTAAAACCTAAAAGGTATAGCTTTATTCTTTGGATATTTAGTTTTATGTTTTTAATGATTTTATCATTTATAATGCAAAATAATTTTGTAAATCTTCATAAAAAACTTGTTGAGAAAATAGTTGATTTTATGACAGGAGTTGAAAGTAGTGATATAAATATTTTGAAATCCAATACAAGAATTGGTAGTATTGGAAAGTTAAAATTATCAAATAAGATTGTTTATAGAATGATTGCACCATTAGATAATTATCCTCTATATTTAAGAGAAGCTTCTTATACAAAGTATTTTGATGGAGACTGGATTGCTCCAAAAAGTAAGTTTTCTGAATTTAATGGGATAATATGTCCTCATGATGATAAAAAAGTTCTAACTGCAAGGTTATTTGGTGATTTTAAAGAAAATTATGTTCTCCCTCTTGTAACAAGAGTTAACAAGGTAATAAAAAAAAATGATGAAGTGTTAATGAAAAATAATCTAATGGTGATAAAGAGAAAAGGAGTTAGCTCTAATATGGTTTCTTTTAAATATTATGAAGATAATTTTTCTTGTGCTGATGAAAAAGTAAGTTATGAAGATTTTAAAATCCCGAAAAATGAAGAAATTTATATAAAATTGTTTATTAAAAAGGCTCATTTAAATTCAAGAACTCCTGTTTATGAAGTCTTAAAAAAGATAAAATATATTTTTAATAATGAATATTGGTATTCATTGAATATAGATAGAGGTTGTAAGAGTAAATCTGCACTAGGTTCTTTTTTAATAGATAATAAATCAGGGCATTGTGAATATTTTGCAACAGCGACAACTTTAATTTTAAGAGAGCTTGGTATTCCTGCAAGATATACTGTTGGTTATTCTGTTCAGGAGTATAATGAATTTGAGAATAATTTTATTATAAGACAAAGACATGCTCATGCATGGGTTAGAGTTTTTATTGGTAATCGATGGTATAATTTTGACACAACACCCTCAAGATGGGTTGAAGAAGAAAGAAAGATGTTTTCTGGTTATTATAAAATATCTGATTTTTTATCTTATCTTGAGTATAAATTTAAATCTTCATCATTTTGGAGGTTTATAGTAAATAATTATCAATATAGTCTTATATTCTTAATTCTATTTTTTATTTTAATCAAAGTTAAAAACAGAAAAAAACAGAAAAATAAAAGTATTATAATTAAGAGAAATTCTAAAATTTTTAAAAAAATAGATAAAGTACTAAAGAAAAAAGGAATTATAAGAAAACGAGAAATTCCATTTAATATTTGGCTTGATAATTTGAATACAGATGATAAAAATTTAATTAACTATAATAAATTAAGTGAAATTATTGGTTTATATTACATAATTAGATTTAGTAAACAAGAAATGCCTAGAAATAGTTTAAAGAAAATAAATAAAAAAATAAAAGAATGGAAAAAACAACTTTGATAATTTTAAGTTATTCTTCTCCAAAGAATGCTAAGTCATTATCAATGTTATACTCATATGGAACTACTTTGTCTTGTATTTTTAAATATTCCTCTATTTGATATTCAAGATAGCTTGCAAGTTTAGGATTTCTGGTTTTGAGCATTATATAGTGCTCGTTATTTGTTAAAATGATTTTCAGCATGTAATTTTCAAAATAATTATTACTATCTTTATAGTTTGTGTCACTTTGAAACTCTATTTTACCCATTTTCTTTACATATAATTGCTCTACTTTATTGATATTAAATTTTTTGGGTTTTTTAAAGTTAAAGGGCTTGGTGCCAATAGTGATGTAATTATCTTTAATTTCTATATATTTCCTTACTCCAGATAGTATCGTTATAAATAATGTGCCTATGGTTAGAGTTATAAAATATTGTAAGGTGGTTACATGGCTTAATTTACTTAAAATAAGGTACAAGATAGGTATCATTGGTATTAAAAAAAACAATAGTCCTCTATGTGCAGGAAGTTTTATTAAAAATTTCTTTTTAGTTTTTTCGATTACTATATTTGCAGGTTTTTTTAAGCCTTCTTTGATAGATATTTCTGGTTCTTTCATTAAAATAGTTCTATCTCTATGGCATTTTTTACAATATGCCTTATTTCTGCTTGGATCCATTTGCCTTAAATTTAATGGAGTATTACATTCTCCACAAACAGGAACGAGTATTAAGCTTTTTCTCATCTTTTTAGGTCTTACTTCTGTTGAGTATGATGATTTTACTTCTGGTTCATTTGAATTATTAGATGAGTTTTCTTTATTTATTTCTTTTTGTAAATCAGTTAAAGTTACCTTGTAAAATATTTTTTTATTTAAATTAATATCATCCCTGTAAAAGAAATCAATAATTTTATTATTTAATTTTAGTTTTCTTAATTCTTCATTTATTAATTTTCCAGAGTCCCAGTCTGATTTATCAACTGCTTTATATGTATAAATTATAACTTCTTCATCTGTTTCGACATTTTCTGCTCTATATGTATTCCTACAAAGCTCTTCTAGTAATTTATATTTATTATTTAATAACTTCATTTTAACACCTATTTATATCTATATTCTTTATCTACTTTTATATCTTTTATTTTTAGCCAGCCTTCTATTGTTTTTTCTAACTGCCCTAGATATCTTGATTCATTTAATGTTAATAGAGTATATTCATTTTTATTTTTATCAATTATAATTAATGAGTAACTATTTTTTATTGCTACATCTGTTGCACTCATTCCATAATTTTTATCAATTCTTGTATCTATGAGCTTTGCAACTTCTTTTACATAAACTTGAGTAATATTTTTAGCATCAAAAACTTTAGTTTTAAAATATGGAATTGGTTTTGAATAAACTGTAATTGTTTTTTTAGTAACTTCAATATATAGTTTATCCATCAAAGATATTATTGAAAAATATAACATTGCAATTGCAGCCAAGTATATAATAAAAGATATCATTGGAACATAAATAGCAGATGCCATAATAAAAAATGCTATTGTTACAATTGAAGATAGTAAGCCATAAGTTCTATTCAAATAAATAATTTCAATTAAGAGCTTGTTTGGGGTATTAATAATTTTTAAGTCTTCATAGTCTATTTTAATGGCCTCATTTTTATTTAAATCTTTTATTTTTGTTATTTCATGGCAGTTTTTACAATAAGCCATATTGTTCTCTATTATTTGATATGAATCAACCTCAGTTCCACACTTACTACAAACTATTTTACTATCACTATCCTTACTTTCAGTATTATCAAAATCATCAAATATATCATTATTATTATTCACTGTTTTCCTTTTACAAAGCCCATTTGTTTATTTAAGTCAACGCCTCAATATTATAATATATTATTATATTGATATCAATATTTTTAAATAAAATAAAAAAATAGGTAAAAAATAAAAATACTTCTTGATATTCTTTATAAAATACACTATTTTTATCCTATGAGGATTGCATATTTTTTTAACAAGGCGATAAAGAGTATAATTAGAAATATTTCATTGAACTTATTTTCAATGTTTATAATAGCTTCTTCTTTAATTATTTTAAATCTTTTTTTATTGATTTCTTACAATCTAAATCTTTTTTTAGAAAATCATTCTTCTAGAGAGATGATTATTTATCTTGAGTTAATGGCTGAAAAAAAGGATTTAAATACTTACCAGAATAAAATTAAAAAACTTTTACCGGATATTGAAACAATTAGTTATGTAACAAGTAAAGAGGCTCTTGCTTCATTTAAGAGTGAACTTAAAAAAAATGGAGATTTATTAGAAGGTCTTGATTCAAATATATTGCCTTCGTATTTTAAAGTAAAATTTTCAAAACAGTTAAAGTTTTCAGAACCACTAATAAAATCTATTACTGATTTATTTTTTATAGATAGTGTTTCCTATGGCAAGAAAACCTATGATAAAATAAAAAAGATTAGAGATGTTTCAACTTCGTTATCATATTATATTTTAATTTTAATAATAATTATAACTATTTTTACCATCTATACTACGGTTAAATTAACTATTTACTCAAGAAAAGATGAGATAGAAACATTAGAACTTGTTGGGGCTACTCAGGAATTTATTATTTTTCCTTTTTATATAGAAGGTGTTTTACAAGGTGTTTTAAGTTCAATATTTGCATTATTGTCCTTATATGCTATATTTTCCTTTTCTTCTTCAAATATGATTGAAATATTGCCTGCTGGAGTTTCTGGGTTAAGGTTTATACCTTTATCATATATTTTGATTAATATATTTATAACTAGTTTTCTGGGTTTACTTTCATCACATATTTCTGTTACTAAATTTTTAAAAATATGAAGTTTTTATTACCTTTTTTACTTTTATTTATAATAAACATAAGGGGAGAATCTCTTTTAGATAAAGTTAAAAATCTAGATTTTAAAATTCTAAATATTACAAAATCAATTGAGAAAAGTGATAATCTTATTCTTAAATTAGAAAAAAAAGTTGAAAAAAGTAATTTAAAAATTAAAAAACTAAAGAAAAATAATAGTAAACTAGAGATAAATATAAAAAAAAGAGTTAAATATTTATTTAAAATAATTAATGGAAAGAACTTTCTTTACCTTATAGATGCAAAAGACGCATTGACTATTGAAAGAAAAGAGAAGTTTCTGAAGATTGTTATTAACCATGATATTAATATGATTAAGGATTATTTAACTAAATTATTAAAATTAAATGAAATGATAAATCTTTATGATGAAGAAATAAAAAAATTAAAAGCAACGAAGCAAGAATTATTAATACAAAAAGAAAATTTAATAAAAGAGAGAAAAGAAAAGAAAAGATTTATTAGAAAGATCAATAAATCTAAACATTTAAAAAGCCGTTTAGTAAAAGAAAAAAGAGCTGTATCAAAGAAAATTATCAAAAAATTAAAGAATAAGAATAGTCGTTCTAATTTTTTAAAACAAAAAGGAAAGTTTGATTTTCCTGTTAATTCAAAAGTATATAAATGGTATTATGTAAAATATATTAAATCGGAAAGAGCTTATGATATACACAAAGGATTAACTTTCAAAGTTCCTGAAGGAACAAGAGTTCATAGTATTTATAAAGGTGTGGTCGTTTTTGCGAGTTATATAAAAGGATATGGAAATACTATTATTATTTCTCATGGGGAAGGATATTATACTATCTATATGCATCTTAGTAAAATATTAAAAAAATCAGGAGAAAAAATTGAAAGTAGAGATATTATCGCTCTAACAGGAGATACTGGTTCAACTGAGTATCCAAAACTATATTTTGAGATAAGAAAAAAGAAAAATCCAATAAATTTAAATAAATGGTTTAATATTAAGAAATAATCTATGGAGTTATTATGAAAATTGTTAAAATATTTAAAAAAGGTATTGAGCAGTTACAGCGAAAAAAGAGAATTAGAAACTTAAAAAATGATTTACTTTTAAAAAGAGAAGATGTATTAAGCCTATACCTGAGAATAGGAAGCCGAATTAGTGATATGGATATTGAACAATTTGTAGATTTCGAAGAAGTTAATTCTATGAAGAATGTGTTAAATATTATTGAAAAGTTAGAAAAGGAAAATTTAGAGCTCGAAGAAAAAATAGATATTACTAAGTCTGACTATAATCAGCAAATTGAGTCTTATACACCACTCATTGCTGAATTAAAAGAGAACTTATCTATTCCACAGAATAAATTAATTGCTCTAAAAGAAGATTTGCTTGGTATTAAAAAAATATTGAAAGACTATAAAGATATTTTAAAAGAGAAGGAAGGTATTTTTAAAGATACACAAGATAGATTAGATAATAAATCTGAAGAAGATGGTTTAGATGAAGAAAAAGTATTAATTCTTGAAAATGATTATAAAAGACTTCAGAAGGAGTTATTAGAAATTACACATAATTTTGAAACTAAAACAGATGAGTATAATGATTTAAAGGAAAGTATTAAAATTGTTACTGAAGAAATTAAAACAGCAGAGGAGCAAATAAATACATATAAAAAAGAAATTGGAAGGTTAAAAAAGGAAAAAATTAGAGAAACTGATGCAATTAAGAAGGTAATTAGCTCTAATAAAAATTCTATTTTAAGTAGAAATAAAGAATTAGAAGGGATTTATAAAAATATTGGAAATTTATCATTTAGTAAAAATATATTACCTGATGAGTTTGGGGAATTATATGAACAAATAAATATTATAAATTCAGAAGTTGAAGAAATTAACAAGAGTAGGCAGGCTCTTGCTATTGAAATAGATAAAACAGAGGGAATGGTTCTTTTTAAGTTTTTTGCAATGATACTAGTTTTAATTGCAGTATTGGTAGTTATTACATGGGGAGTTTATAGCTTTTCTGATAATGCTAATAGCAGTAATAAAAAAGATATTGTAATAAGTGAAAATGTAGAAATTAATAATATTTCTTGTAATAAAGGTGAAATCGTAATGAAAATTCCTAAAACACAGAAAGCTCCCTTTTCTGTTAAATCAAATAATCTTTTAAGTAGGTTAAATAAAGAAGGTGATAATTTAAAAGTTATATTTTCTGCTGATTTGGAAGATGAAAATACAAAATATATTTTACATATTTTTAGTTCAGGAAAAGAATTTACAAAATATTCTATTGAATCCAAGACTGACGATAAGAATTGTTTAAAGTTTTATATAACAAAACCTTAATTTAGTTTTCTATAAAAATTAATAATGACTTAAAGTTTTCCATTGATTTTAGTTTGTTTAATGCAACTTTTTCTATTTGTCTAATTCTTTCTCTTGTTAAAAAGAATTCATTTCCTACTTCTTCAAGTGTTTTTTGAGTGAAATTTCCAAGTCCAAATCTTAATTTTATTATTTTTTCTTCTTTGGGAGTTAACTTTGAAAGCCAAAGGTTAACTTGCTCTTTTAAAACGGCTTCTTCTGAGTTTTTAAGAGGTGATTTTATGTTATTATTTGGAATAATAGAATATAATTGGTTTCCATCATCTTTTAATGAAACATCAAGAGATTGAGTTGATTTATTAACAAGATAGTATAGTTTTAAATCTTTGGGTTTTATTTTTAATTCTTTAATGATTTCTTTATCACTAGGTCTTTTGTTATGTTTCGCTTTATAGTTAAGGATAAATCTATTAAGATAGTTTATATTTTCCTGTATATGAGATGGAATTCGGATTTCTCTAACCTTTTCTTCCAATGCTCTTATTATTGATTGTTTTATCCACCAGGTAGCATAAGTTGATAATTTATTACCTTTTTTATAATCAAATCTATCAATTGCTTTAATTAATCCAATATTACCTTCTTGAATTAAGTCCTCAAAAGTTAATCCTCTTCTTTGATATTTTTTAGCAATTGATATTACTAGTCTAAGATTAGCTTCTGCAATCACTTCTCTAAATCTATCAAGTTCTATATAATATTTTTTAAGTTCTGCTTGGAATAACATTATTTGTTTATTTGATAAATTTGTTAAATTATGAATTTTCTTATTTGTTTTTATATAGTTGTCACATTTATTTATCAAGATGTTTTTAATAGTTTTATGTCTTGAATTTTTAAATCTTAGAATAATATTAAGAGGGTTTTCTGAAAGCATAATACTTTCTACTTGATCTAATGTTAGTGGTGGAATACCATTTTTCAAAAGAAATCTTTTTATTTCGTTTAGGTTTGTTTTATATTTGTAATTTACTCTTTGGAATTCTCCTTTTAAATATTTTATAACATTAAGGTTTAGTGGAAAATATTTAGAGTATTTTATGAATTCATTTATTTTATTATTCTTATTTAGCTTAATTAAATTATCCATGTATTGACTTAATGATATTTCATTGAGTTCATTGAAATCTGCTAGAGTTGTATATCCATAGTATATGGAATTTATTGATGATTCATTTTTAATTATTGATTCAATTTTTTGAATGAAAATTTTTCTACCATATTCGAGTTCGAGGTAGTTGTCTATTATTTCGTTTTTTAGAATATCCATCTTAGATGTTAGTAGATATTCTTCTTCAGAATTTAGAATATTACTGTTTCCGAGTTGTGATAAGTAAATGTTAATTGGTGTTTTAGAGAGTTGTTTTGAACTATGTATTTCTTTGCTTTTATTTAGTTTACTTATACTCATGGAGTACCTCCTAAAAACTATTGACTTTAAGAGCAAATTAGTTTCCAACCCTATAAAGTCTAGTATTTATAGGGGATATTAAGTTTTTTTTATAAAAATATTGTAAAAAAAAATAAATGGGGGTAATATTGTTAAATATTTAGGACATTTTTGTCTGTGATAAAAAAATAAATGCTTTTAGATGCTAAATGAATGGTGTTTTAGCTAGTAATTACTTGTATTTTGAATATATCTTAATTTAATTGTTACAAAATAAGGACTTTTTTGTCATTGTATTTAAAATGGCCATATAAAATCAAGGAATCGACTAAACCAGCCTTCTGACTGTTTATCTGAAATGCTACCTCTTCCTGTAAATTCAATTTGGGCATTTGCAATTCTATCTGAGTCAATAATATTATTATCTGATATATCTTTTGGCCTTATAACACCACTTATATAGAAATGTTGTTCTTCTTTATTTACTAAGATTACTTTTTGGCCTTCAATGAAATAATTATCAGAAGGAAGAACCTGTTTTATTGTTGCTGTAATTGTTGCTGTTAAAACACCTTTTCTTGAAGTTTTCCCATCTCCTTTGAAATCATGTTTATAAGCTTGTTTAATTAAGGCATCTTTATCAATATTAGGGTATTGAGCACTGATATAATTCATAAATCCCATCATTGCAGATAATGATATATCAGTATTGCTTTCTTTGCTTGTTTCTGTATTTGCTTCTCCTAATGCAGAGGCTGAGTCATGGATTTTAATTGTTATAATATCTCCGATATCAAGAGTTTTGTGAGTAGAGAATAAATTATTCATATTACTTGATTCATTCCATAAAGAGCCTTCCTGACTTACTTTTTGCTCTCTTATTCCACCTTCATAATGATATATTCTCTTTTTTTCCTTATATGGAGCTACATGAGAAACACATGACGATATTCCTCCCCATAATATCATAAAGAAAATAAAAAATAATTTATTCATCTTATTCTCCTATAAAAAAATCAACTTTTCCAGGAGCAATAACTTTTGCCCTAAGTATTTTATTATTAAATATTGATTTTACCATTATGTATTTTCCCCATTTTCCTTTTTGTTTAGCTATGCCTTTCATTGAGATGAGTAAATGGCCTTGTTTTGCTCTTATTATTACTCCGTCTCCCTTTTTTATTATATATGGAGCTTCAAACTGATGACTATAAAGTTCTTTATATGGCCTAATTGTTATTTTTGCAACCTTTCCCTTTATTTCTTCGTAAGAAGATATTGCATTCTTATAATTTCTATTTGTTTGATATATCTCTGTTACTTCAAAGTCATCACTTGTAAAAAATTCATTCTTTTTTATCTTTCTTTTAGCATAAATATGTTTTATTTTTTGAGATATTACAATAGAACCGAAAAATTTCTTTTTATTTGTTTTTATTATTACTGCAGTTGAACCAAAGAAATCATTTCCTAAAAATTCTATACTTTTAATTTCTTCTATTGATTTAATTCCCTTAAGTTGAGGTAAACGGTATTCTTCAATTTTAAAATTATTTATTTTTTTTGATAATTCATGTTTAATTTTAAACTTTAATTCAATATTTAGGGTATTGAGATGTAGTGCCAAAATATTAAAAGAGAGTAGGATAAGTAGAATTAATTTCATTGATTTCTCCATTAAAATTATTTTAATTGTGTTGTTGTTCTTAGCATTTGATCTGCTGTTTGAACTGACTTTGAATTAAATTCATAGGCTCTTTGTGTTGTAATTAAGTCAACCATTTCTTCTACAACTTTAACATTTGATGATTCTAAGAAACCTTGTTCTAGGCTTCCTAAATTATTTTCACCAGGTGTTCCAATAATTGAATCTCCTGATGCCGAAGTTGCTTTATATAAGTTTTTACCCATTGCTTCAAGACCAGCTGGATTTATAAATGAAGCTGTTTGAATATTACCTACAACAGAAGCTTGTGTTTGTCCTGCCTGAATAACAGAAACTGTTCCATCACTTCCAATATTTACATGTAAGGCGTCCTGAGGTATTGTGATGTTTGGTTCTAGTGGATAACCGTTTGTATTTACAATAACTCCCTGGCTATCTAGATGAAATGAGCCATCTCTTGAATAACCTACTTCTCCATTAGGTAATTGGATTTGAAAAAAGCCTTCACCCGTTATCGCAATATCAAGAGGATTATTCGTAACCATCATATCACCTTGTAGCATAATCTTTTGTGCATCAGATGTTCTGACTCCACTACCAATTTGTGTGCCAACAGGATTTTCTATTCCATCAGCAGAGGATGTTCCTGGGGCCTTCATCGTTTGGTATATCAAATCCTGAAAATCAGCTCTGTTCTTTTTAAAGCCAGTTGTATTTACATTGGCAAGATTGTTTGATATTACATCTAGTTTAACTTGTTGAGCCTCCATTCCTGTTGCTCCACTATGCAATCCTTTTATCATCATTCCTCCTTATTATTTAATAAAGCAAGTTATAAATATATATTAAATTATCCTATTCTACCTAAATCACTTGTTGCTTTTTTATCCATTTCACTAAAAGTTTCTATTGCTTTTCCATTTAATTCAAATTGCCTATGTAAAGAAATTAAGTTTACCATTTCTTCAACAGGGCTAACATTTGATGATTCTAAAAATCCCTGTATAACAGTGGAATTACTTTCTATTTCCTGTTCATTTTTATTTGTTTGTTTAAATAGATTTTTACCAATTTTTTCTAGCCTACTTAAATCCTTAAAGGTTTTAATTGAAAGTTTTGTATTTTTATTTTCACCCAGATATATTGTTCCATTATCATTTACTACAATTCTTTTACTGTTTTCTAAATCTATTTCAGTATCATTTTCATCTAAAACAGGGTATCCATCACTTGTTACAAGTAGTCCGTCTTTTGAATGTCTAAAAGAGCCATTTCTTGTATATCGTATACCCTCAGGAGTTTTAACTTTAAAAAAACCATTTCCATTAATTGCTATATCAAGCATATTATTTGTTTTTTCCAGCATTCCCTGGCTAAATTCAGTAAAGCTATCATCAATTACAACATTGTATTTATCTATTGAGAGTACTCTTGGAGGCATTTCAACATCTTTTGCCTGAATTTCATTAATATCATCAAATTCTATTTTAGCTAACTGGTCTTTAAATATTGTTTTATCCTTTTTATAGCCTGTAGTATTAATATTTGCTAAATTATTTGATGTTATATCAAGTTGTTTTGAAGTAGCAACTCCACCACTCATCGCCGTGTATAATCCACCATCACTCATAATAACCTCTAAAAGTAATAATGATTATTTAGCAATGTTTTTTCCTTTTTCTTTTTCTTTTTCTTTTTCTTTTTCTTTTTGCCGTTTCATAGTCCTATAACAAGGTAATACCTTGTTATTACAGTTCTATTATACGGATTTTTTAGCCTGTAGTCTAAAAAATTATATGTTTTTTTTTGACAAAACTATATTTTAGTCGTTTTTTTGACAAAAATATTATAAATATTATAAATATTCCTTGCAATATATTAAATATATAAACTATAATTGTATCGATTACGGATAATGTTGGAGATAACTAATAAAATTTTAAGGGGAATCTATGAAAGAGCTTAATTATCAATATAAGATTATTGAGGAAAAGTCAATTAATGGTAAAAATATCCTAAAGGTCAAAGATGATATATATGATAAAATTATTTTTATGGAAATATATAAAAAAGTTAGCTCTGATGACTGGGATGAATCAAATACTGCAGAACAGGAAATTGGAAAGTTAAAAGAGAGTGATGTAATTAGTGATTATTTTGTTAATGACGATTATTCTAATAATTTAAAGACATTCTATAAGATTTACGAAAATTATGATGGATATGAAAGTATCGACTCAAGTCAAACTGCATCAACTGAAAAAAAAGCTGAGAAAGAAGAAGGTGAATTTAAAAATATGGAATTTGGTAAGGGAGCAAATGAATCAGTATTTAATAATAGTGAAGATAATTATAAATTAGGAGATTTAACCGACTCTATAGGCTCTGGTTATAATGAAGGTTACTCTGATTCTGCTCAGTTTAATAGTATTTCAAATAGTTCAGAACAATCCTTTGAAGAAACTCCTATAGACCTTGAAAGAGAAGAGCTAAATTCTCCAACTAAATATCAAGAAAAAGAAAAAGTTAATATTGTAAAAAAGAAAAGAAATACTTCTAAGAAATCTGAAGTCAAATTAAATTCATATACTCATAAAAGTAATCAGCAAGAATTAGAGCGAATTAAAAGAATGGCTAAAAAAACAGTTAAAACAAATTATAATTCTTACTCAAATTCAGGGTATTCTGTTTCTAAGGAAGAAACTAAAAAGTCAAAAGGTGGTGGTTTTATTTTTTTTCTTATTGTTGTTTCTTTAGTTGGTGTAACATTTTTTATAAGTAAAAAGAATAGAATAGAGCATTCTTATAAGAGTAAAACTTATAATGAAAACAATTATGAAAAGGGAGCTAGTTATTATAAAAAGAAACAGTATTATTCTGCTAAAAGGTATTTTAAAACATCATGTAATTATGATAAGGATAAACGAGGCTGCTCAATGATGGGTTTTTTATATGAAGAAAATAAGATTTATAGTAAAAATAAATATGTTATTGCTAATGATTATTATATTAAAGGTTGTGTATTGAACGATGGGTATTCTTGTAATAGAGCAGGGTTTTTAAATAGAAAAGAACTAAAAAACTATAAAGATTCTGAAAAATATTATAGAATGGGGTGTGAATTAAATAACGATTCTGCATGTACTGATGGTGGTTATGTTTCAGAAGTAAAACTTGGTGATATAAAAAAGGCAAAAGCATTTTATGAAAAAGGATGTGAATTAAATAATAAGACAGCTTGTAATAATTTAGCTCTTATTTATCATTATGATAAAATTAAAGGTATTAAGGATATTAAAAAAGCAAAGGAGCTTTATGCAAAAGCATGTAAGCTGGGTAATAAAAAATCCTGTGATATAAAATTTGGTGAAAGTAAAATCAAAGATATCAATAAAATATCAGGTACAGCAGATGAATTATTTCGTTTGGCTTGGAAATATCAAGATAGAAAGGAATATGATAGTGCTAATTTATTGTTTTCAAAAGCATGTACAAAGGGTAATGTTAGTGCATGTAATAATATTGGCTATAATTACCAAAAGGGCTTTGGATTTTCAAAAAGTAACTCAATGGCTAAAAAATATTTTATTAAAGGATGTGATAAGAAATCTGGTTATGCCTGCAATAAAATAGGATATTTTTATAAGAAAGGAATTGAATTTAAAAAAGATTTAAAACAATCAAGAAAATTTTTTAAAAAATCATGTAATTTAAAATATGGTTTGGGTTGTGATAATCTTGCTGAAATATATGAACTTGGAAATGGAGTTAAAAAAGACCCGAAAATCGCAAAAATATTATATCGAAAAGCTTGTAAATTAGGCTATAAAGAGTCTTGTAAAAAATAAATCATTTATGGAATAGGAATTTCTTCTAAAATTCTTTTAATTATATCTTCGGTTGTTACATTATCTGCTTCTGCTTCATAAGTAAGAATTATTCTATGTCTTAAAATATCAAAAGCAACAGTTTTTATATCTTCTGGTATAACATGTCCTCTGTGTTTGATAAAAGCATGAAGTCTTGCTGCTAAATGCATATAAATTGTTGCTCTTGGAGAAACACCAAAATCAATGTAATCTTTAATGTCAGCTAATCCATATTTTTCTGGTTCACGGGTAGCAAAAGTAATGTCAACAATATAATCCATTAAACCTCTTTCATTTGCTCCTCTTTCTTCTAGATTGATTTGCTTTACTATTTCTCTGGCTTTTAATAATTGTTGAGTTGAAATAATTTGATTAACTTTAGGTAAAGCTTCAAGAGCCACTCGTTTCATTATTTCCTTTTCTTCTGTTTTATTAGGATATCCAACTTTTATTTTAAACATAAATCTATCTAATTGAGCTTCTGGAAGAGGATATGTTCCTTCCTGCTCAACAGGGTTTTGAGTTGCCATAACTACAAATGGTTTTTCTAACTTAAAGGTTTCATCTCCAATTGTAATTTGCTTTTCCTGCATTGCCTCAAGGAGTGCTGATTGTACTTTTGCCGGAGCACGGTTAATTTCATCGGCTAAAATAAGATTAGCAAATATAGGCCCTTTTTTTACCTGAAATTCAGATTCCCTTTGATTGTAAACTAAAGTACCAATTAAGTCTGCTGGTAATAAATCAGGTGTAAATTGGATTCTTTTAAATGCAAGATTCATTGTATCTGAAAGTGTATTTACTGTGAGTGTTTTTGCTAATCCAGGAACACCTTCAAGTAAGATATGACCACCACCGATAAGACCCATTAAAATCCTTTCAATCATATATCTCTGACCTACTAAAACCCTAGATACTTCGTCTATTACATGGTCGACAAATGCAGATTCTTTTTTGATGTAATCATTAAATGCTCTGATATCTTCTAACATCTCCTACTCCTAAAAATTAAATATACTAAATTTTGCACTGCTTAAACAGTTCAAACTGAGTTTATAACAATGTTTTACTATTTTTATTCTATAAAAATCAAGGAATGTAAAAATTAATGTAAAAATGTAAAAATAAAATAATAAAATAAAAAAATTGAAAATAACTTTCATATAAACTATAATAACTCTTATTTGATTTAGGAGGAGCTATATATAGTTTAAGTAAATTTAAAGATAAATTGACATATAAAAAGTTAAAAATACTAAAACTTATTCTTGATGGAAAGTCTATTTTAGATTGGGAGAGGATGTATTTTGACTCTAAAAAAGATGTTTTGGATTATTTATATGTTAATGAGTTTAATATTAATTCAAAAAATGATATGAAAAGACTTAACTTTGTATATAGAAACTCAATTGATTATTTAAAAGAAATATATAATATCGACATACCTGAATATTTTAATGAAAAAGATGTTATAGATGTTTTTTTACTGGCATCTCAACCAGAAAAAGGAAGAGATTTCAGTATTGCTTTGGCATTGTTAAAAGTAATGAATATTATAAATCATGTTGATTCACAGGAATTAATAAGTAAATTATCAATGGAAAGTAAAATAATTATTGATAAAGTTAAGAATAAAGTGATGAATCATATTGAATTTATGCAAAATTCTGATTTTTTCCCAGATTTTACATTTGAATGGAGTGTTAAAACGAGGGAAAGTATTGTAAGTAAATTTTTAACTAAAAAACAAGGATTTCAGGCTAGAATTTTTGATAGGGTGAGATTTAGGCTTGTTACAGAAAATAAGCAGGATATTTTACCAATTTTATATCATTTATTTGGGAAATTATTTTCTGTTAATAATTTGATTCCAAATGAAATCAAAAATACATTAATAACAATTAATGATAAAATTAATATTGATGACTATAATTCAATTATAGTAGAAAAAAAAGATGGAATAAAGGATAATCAGTTTTCAGGTGAAACTTACAGAGTTTTAAATTTTATTATTGATATTCCTGTTAGAGTTGATGACATTATGATATTACCTGATGATGTGTCATTTGCAAATCATGCCTATGTTTTATATATATTAACAGAGGTTCAAATTCTTGATAAAGTAACTGCTCAAAATAATGAAAAAGGTGAGAATTCACATGATTTATATAAAGAAAGACAGAAAGAAGCTATTTTAAAAAGACTTAATAATACTCTTTATGAGGAGAAATATGGAAAGCAGTAAAAATATTTATATTATTGGTATTGGTGGAACATTGATGAGTAATGCTGCAATATTACTTAAATCAGAAGGATATACTGTATGGGGTAGTGATAATAAACTATATCCTCCAACATCAAATATTTTAAAAGATGCAGATATAAAAGTTATTGAAGGTTTTGATGAAAAAAATATTACTGATGATATTGATATCGTTTTAGTTGGAAATATTATTTCAAAAGGTCATGTTGAAATGGAAGAAGTATTAAAGAAAGAAATAAAATACTATTCTTTTCCTGAGTTTTTAGAAGAAAATTATTTACGAAATTATAAAAATCTGGTTGTTGCGGGTACACATGGAAAAACAACAACAACAACAATGGCTATTCATATTTTTGAAAAACTTGGTTTGAATCCTGCATATTTTGTTGGAGCTAAACTTGAAAATAAACCTTCTATTAAGTTGTCTAAAAACAATTCTCCATTTATAATAGAAGGAGATGAGTATGATACAGCTTATTTTGATAAAGTTCCTAAATTTTATCATTATAAACCACTTGTAGCTGTTTTAACTTCTGTTGAGTTTGACCATGCTGATATCTATAAAGATATTTTTGAATTAAGAAATGTATTTCACAATTTAATTCAAATGGTACCGAAAGATGGTTTACTGGTTTTTTGGGATGGTATTGTAAAGCCTGATTCTCTTGGTAACGACTATGAAGGCAAAAAAGTTTCTTATGGTTTTAACCCAATGAGTGATATTTACTGTTATAGTTACAGTATCCGAAAGGGTAGAATGGATATTGCTGTTAAAGTTTTTAAAAAGGATATGAAATTTTCACTTCCTATGTTTGGAAAGCATAATGTATTAAATTTCTTGGCAGTGCTTGGAGCGTTGTCATATTATACAGATAATTTTTCAAAAGTTCAGAAAGCTCTTGATAGTTTTATTCCCCCTAAAAGAAGGCAGGAAGTTATATTAGAGAAAAATGGTATAATGGTGATAGATGATTTTGCACATCATCCTACAGCAATAAGAGAAACGATTTCTGCAATAAAAATGAAATATCCTAAAAACAGATTGATTACTGTTTTTGAGCCAAGAAGCAATACAAGCAGACAAAAAATATTTAAAGATGAATATATTGAATCATTTTTACAATCTTCATGGGTGATGATCAGAGATGTTGAAAAACACAGGCTTATTCCCGATGAGAACTTATTAAATGTTAAGGAGCTTGTAAAGGAATTACAAGATAAAAACATAAGGGCTGATTATGGTAAAAATGGAGATGATATTTTATCCAAATTAAATGGCAGAGTAAGAAGAGGTGATATTATTTTAATTATGTCAAATGGTGGATTTGATAATATATATAAAAACATTGAAACAATTTTATAAACTAAAACAATTTAAAAAAGAAACTGATGTTATAAAGAGTTTTGAAGTACTTTTTGAAGTTATAGAAAATGAGTACTTATTAACTTACTCTATTTGTGGTGATATTTCAGAAATAATAATACCCGTTATTGAATATATACCTAAATCATATAAAAGACATGATGAATTATGGAAAACAACTTGTTTTGAGTTGTTTTTAGGTTCTAAAAAACACAGAAAATATATAGAAGTAAATCTTTCTTCTGATTATAAATATAATATTTATAGTTTTGATGATTACAGAAGCAATATGAAAGAAGAAAGAAGTATGATTTTAAAAAGTATAAAAAATAATATTGCCAAACAAAAACTCACTCTTAATTATATCTTGAAATCAAAAAAAGTAATAAATATTAATGACTTACGATTTAATATTACTGCAGTAATCAAATATAAAAATCAAAAAATAGAGTATTGGGCTATAAATCATAACAAAGAAAAGGCTGATTTTCATGATTTTTATAGTTTTACTAAATTTAATTAAAAAAAACTATAAAAAGCATTGATTATTATTTAATTTTGTTGTAAACTCCACATTCTTAATAAATACAAAGATATTTTTTTGTATTTATAATAAGATTTGCTTTATCAAAGATTTTGAGGAGAAAAGATGACTAAAAATGATTTAATTATAGAGATTGTTGAAAATATTGGTTATTCCAGAGTTGAGGCTCAACAAATGGTTGATGATTTTTTTGAAGAAATAAAAGATGCATTAGTAAGAGAAAAACATGTGAAAATATCTGGTTTTGGAATTTTTGAAGTTGCTCATAAAAAAGAAAGAATAGGCCGAAATCCTAAAAATAAAGTAGAAGCAATGATTAAGGCAAGAAATGTTATAAAATTTCGTCCAAGTAATAAACTCAAGGAAAAAATCAACTACTAAATCATAATTATCTAAAAATTAACCATTACATTAAATAAAAACCTTAAAACCTAACACATCTTATAACTAATTGAAATAACTTAATTATTTAACCTAATATACTCACCCCACCACTTTTCTGCAAAGCATAAGGATGAGAAGTTTTAGCTTATTTCCTTTTGTTTCCTGAGGTAAATAGCTATTAATTCCCCTACATTTTACTTGTAAAATAAGTGGAGGGGTGCCGATTTATCGGTGGGGTGGGTATATAGATATAGCATTCTTTATCATTGTTTTGTGACTTCTGTCAGGTTTAAAAATAAAAACCTATTGCAAAAATGTTATAAGTTTGTTATATTGCTTTTATGGATGTTGATTTTAAACTTTTATTAGTACATGATGATAATGTGGTTATAAGCAAAGGCAAGTACCAGCTTTTAAAAGAA
>Ga0256827_10000381_pt1 | contig 27254 bp, 16 predicted proteins | sample CV84metaG_FD_185977 | JGI IMG/M metagenome (GOLD analysis project Ga0256827, IMG submission 185977) | Hydrothermal vent microbial communities from East Pacific Rise, Pacific Ocean - CV84 | ecosystem: Environmental > Aquatic > Marine > Hydrothermal vents | place: Pacific Ocean: East Pacific Rise...
TTTATATGAGTCTTTAAATAAATTTATATTTTTTTGCCAGAATTCTATCTTTTCAGATTTTTTATTGATTAACTTTTCCTTTAATTTCATGTATCTAAAAAGTTCTTCTTTTTTATCCAGTAATATCAATATATTATTTATTAAATCTATTGTTTTAATTGAAGTATTTTTAGCGGGAATAGATATTAAATAATTATAAGATTTGATTAATTCACCTCTGTCAGAATATATTTTTGCAATATTATAGGTTATTTTATAAAATAAATCATCTCTGGTAATTTGATAGTTTTCATAATAATTTAATGCTAGTTTTAAGTATTCAAAAGCCCTTAAATCATCTTTAAGATTAATTGATGATTTATAAGCCATAAAGTATAATTCAGGATTTTTATGTTCTTTAAGTGCCTGTTCGATATGAAAAATTGCTCTTTCAAAATGTTTTTCTTTATACCACAATTTTGCAAGTCTTTTGTCTATTTCTGTTTTTAAAAATAAGTTTTCACGATTTTCATCTATAAGTTGATTTAGTCTATCTATTGCAAACAAATTTTTCTCTTGTAATGCATATAAATCAAGTATTTTTAATTTGACAGGTATAAGCTCTGGAGATACTCTTAATACTCTGGTATAGTATTCAAGGGCTTTATCATAGTTTTTAAGGTTGTTTGTAAATATATCTCCAATGTTTTCCCAGAAATATTCTTCATTTTCTGTTTTAGAGGCAATAAACTCACCGATTTCAACAGCTAAAAAATAATTTTTATATTTTATTAGTTCGTCAAAAAAATCTCTCCATATATAATGATATTTTCTGTTTATATTCCAGAGTCTTTCAAAAAATAATACTGACTTTTTGTTACCTCGCTCTTTATAGTAATATCCCATATATATATATATCATTTCAAGAATATTATTTTTATTTTCTTTTTTTAATTTTACAATTAATTTATTTATTATTTCTTCAAATCTGTAAGGGGAGTCAAAATTAGACAGTTTTATGGCGATATCAAGCATAATATCATCATTTATATTTTTTTCACTAAGAGTTTTTAATATTTCAACAGAAGCAAATGAATTTTCCAAAAATTCTATAAATAATTTTTGCTTTATTCTGTCTTTTGAAATATTCTTAATATCAGTAATTTGAGCTATGTCGTTTTTTGTTATTTTGTTGTTTAATAATTTGTAAAAAAGTTCTTCATTTTCTCGGTATATTTCTAATGTTGCTAAAGTTTTTTTTATTGTTGGAATTTGAGTGATATTTTCATTGGTAGTGTCTGAAATTTGAAATTTTATTATTCCATTTTCTATATTTAATTTTTTAAATAGTGTGTTTTTATAATTTGGTATTTTGTAGCCTGATACTGGAAATATATTGTTGAGTAAAGATGGAAATATTTTTATAAAGTATATGTTTAAGCTACTGGTGTTAATATTTGATATGTCAAAGAAATCTTGAATGAATTTATACCGTAAACTAGGAAGTAGCCCTAATATATAATCTTCCAGTAATACTAAAAATAATTTATCTTCTTTGATGTAAACACCTAGTTTAAAGATAAAAGGTATGTGGTTTTCCTGATATATTCCTTTAATGGATATGCTATCTTTATTAAAACTTAATTCAAGGTTTTGATATTTTTCTTTTTGGGGATGATTTTCAAATAATTCTTTAATTGTTTCTTCTTTTAAATAACCATCAAGTAAAGAAAGTTTTGTTCTGTTATTTTTTAATTGTACAGTTCCTCTTGATAAATCATAAGGAAATGAAACATCAAGTATTTCACATTCAATTTTTGAGATATATAACCATTTATTTAATGAAATATTTTTTTTAGAAATATAAACTTTATTTTTTTTAAAGAATATTGAAAAATCAGATTTTTCATTGATTGCTAAATTGTTAAAACCTGTAAATTCTTTTATCATTTAAGTCTCATTAAAATAAATCATCCATGTTACTAAAGTTAAATTTACTCTTTTTCTTTTCATCTTGTTTTTTAGATGGTTTCTCATTTAAAAAATCTGCATCAGGAATTGGAGAAATATCTTCAAAATCATCTATTAATTCAACATCATCATCAATGAAGTTGTCAACATTTTCGGTTACTGGTTGTTGTTGTTGTTGTTGTTTTCCTTTACTAAAATCTTTCCAGGCACTATCACTACTGCCACCAACTCCACTAAATTTAAGAGCAAAATCATCTGGATTACTTGAGTTCTTCATCGCTTCTTTATAGGAAATTGTTCCTGCTGATACGAGTGCCATTAAGGATTGGTCAAATGATTGCATTCCATAATTATTGTGACCTTCTGCAATTGCATCTGCTATTTCCTTTGTTCTTTGTGGGTCTCCAATCATATCTTTAATTCTTCCTGTTGTTACCATTACTTCAACGGCTGCAACTCGTCCACCTGTTTTAGTTGGAACAAGCCTTTGTGAGATAACTGCTTTTATAATGGAAGCCAGCTGTAACCTGACTTGTTTTTGTTGATGTGGTGGAAAAACTGATATTATTCTGTTAATTGTTTCGCTTGCATCAATTGTATGTAGAGTAGAAAGAACAAGGTGTCCTGTTTCTGCAGCAGTTAAAGCTGTTTCAATGGTTTCAAAATCTCTCATTTCACCTACGAGTATAACATCTGGGTCCTGACGAAGAGCTGATTTTATTGCTTTTGCAAAGGATATTGTATCAACTCCTAATTCTCTTTGATTTACAATTGATTTTTTGTCTCTTATTAAAAATTCTATTGGGTCTTCTATTGTAACAATATTATCTGCTCTTGTTGAATTTATTTGATCTATTAGTGATGCAAGAGTTGTTGATTTACCACTTCCTGTTGTTCCTGTTAGTAAAATCAAACCTCTTCTTTCTTCTGCAATCTTTTCTAAGATAGGAGGAAGTAATAATTCTCTGATTGTTTTTATTTTTGAAGGAATAATTCTTAAAACCATCCCCATAGCACCTTTTTGCTGAAAGATATTAACCCTAAAACGCCCTAAACTTGGTACTCCATAGGCCATATCTAAATCATGAGTTCTGTTGTAATGTTCTCTTTGTTGTTTCGACATTATAGAATTACCCATATTTAATATTAAATCAGGAGAGATTCGGGGATATTCATTCATGTGTTTTAACGAACCATTCACTCTCATTATTGGTTTGTTCCCAACTTTTAGATGTATATCTGATGCTCCCATTTTAATTGCTGTCTTTAAAATTTCATTAATATCCATTAAAAACCCCCAAAGTTTATTACTCTATAATAGTTAATCTTATTCAAAAAATCAAGAAAAGCAAAAAATAGACATTTATGGCTATTAAAGGGGATAAAAAATTAAAGGAATAAAAAGAGAATTTGAAGAATATACTAATAATGATTTACTCATTGCTTTTGAGATATACAAAAAAATATATGAGTTCTTAATCGCAGTGAGGAGATTTGTTTCCTTTATTTCTACATCACATTTCTTAAAAATAAAACCTGCATAGGAAAAGTAATGCCGATGCTGGGTTTATTTTTCCTGTAATAGACATTTATGGCTATGAAAGGGCATAAAATTATAAAAATATCAAAATTAAACTAATTTTATTGTAAAAAATTGACATTATAAAACATATAATCTATCTTTATTGAGCAAATGATTTCAGGAGAGTATATGGTGGAAGAAAAGAATGATATTTTAGAAAATCAATCTAAAATACTAGATGAAATTAACTCTTTAAAAAAAGAGTTTCAATCAAAAATTAAATATGATGAGCAAAAAGAAAAAACAATTACAAAACTTCATGATGAATTACAGATTTACAAAAGGGATTTATATAAAAAACTTTTACTTCCTATGATTAATGATGTAATTCAGTTTACAAATAGAGCTGAAAAGGATTTTGAGTTTTTAAGTGATGCTCCTGCTGAAAAATTATTTGAAAGAATGTATGATTTCCTAGATGATTTAAGGGATGTTTTGTATCGTCAGGGAGTAGAAGCATATAAACTAGAAAATGATGATTTTGATCCTAAAAAACAAAAAATATTAAAAACAATAGAAACAGACAATAAAGATTTGGATAAAAAGGTAGCAAATCATAAAACATTTGGTTATGAATGGGAAGATAAAATTATAAAACCAGAAGGGGTGAATGTATATCTTTATGCAGAGCCTGAAAATAATAATGATGAAAAAGGGCATCGTGAAGAGATACACGGCCGTGTATCTCTTCCTACGATGGTAACCGATGTTGCACTGCAACATCGCCCTGATGATGAAAATATTGAGGCAGAGCCTGAAAATAATGATGATAATAATGAAATAAAGGAGGGAAATAATGAGTGATTTAAAAAAGGTTTTTGGAATTGATTTAGGTACAACATATTCATGTATTTCATATGTTGATGAATTTGGAAAACCTGTTGTTTTACCAAATAGTGAAAATGACAGAGTAACTCCATCAGTTGTATTTTTTGATGGTGATGAAATTATTGTTGGAGAAGTTGCAAAGGAAAATTCAAAGATATATCCTGATGATGTTGTTAGTTTTGTAAAACGAGCTATGGGAGATGAATTTTATTTATTTACTCATAGGGAAAAAGAATATAAACCAGAAGAAATATCATCTTTAATATTAAGAAAACTTGTAAAAGATGCTTCTGATTATTTAGGTGAAGAAGTAAAAGATGTTGTAATAACATGTCCTGCTTATTTTGGTATTAATGAAAGAGAAGCAACAAGGAATGCTGGAATTATTGCAGGTTTAAATGTTAAGCAAATTATAAATGAGCCAACTGCTGCTGCGATTGATTATGGAATGGAAAAAGGTGAAGATAAAGTTGTTTTAGTATATGACTTAGGTGGTGGAACTTTTGATATAACAATGATTGATGTTTCTAATTCTGAAATTAAGGTTATTGGAACTGGTGGAGACCATAATTTAGGTGGTAAGGATTGGGATGATGCTATTATTAGATTCTTAGTGGCTAAATTTGCAGAGGAAACAGGTGTTGAAGATGATATTTTAGATGACCCGGATGTTGCACAAGACTTAGCTCTTCAGGCAGAAAAGGCTAAGCAAATACTTTCAACAAGAGAGAAGTCTCCAATTGTTGTTTCTTATGGTGGACACAGAGTTAAAGTTATTCTTACAAGAGATGAATTTGAACAGATTACATCTGATTTACTAGAAAGAACGGTTACTCTTACACAGGATATGCTTAATGAAGCTAAGAAGAAGGGATATGAAAAATTTGATGAGTTTTTATTGGTTGGCGGAAGTAGCAGAATGCCACAGGTTATGAAAAGAGTTAGTGCTGAATTTATGAGTGTTGAGCCAAAACTTTTTGATCCCGATGAAGCTGTTGCAAAAGGTGCTGCATTATATGGTTGGAAATTATCAATTGGTGAAGAATTAGTAGAAAAAGTTGCAGAACAAACTGGGCAAAAAGCAGAAGATATTGATGTTGAAAAAATTGATGAAGCAGTTATTGAAGAAGCAAGTCAGTCTTTGGCTGATACTCTTGGTTTAACTCTTGGGGCTGTAAAAAAAGCAAGTGTAAAAATTAAGAATGTTACTTCTAAAAGTTTTGGTATCGTTGCATATAAAAATGATCAGGAAGTTTTATATAATATTATTTTAAAAAATGACGAAGTACCAAAAGAGGTTAAACAAAGGTTTGGAACCAAAGAGGCAAATCAGGAAAGTGTTGAAATTAAAATTATGGAAAATGAATTAACAGACCAGCTTGTTGAAGATATTTCTCTATGTGCAGAAATTGGTGTTGCAGAATTAATACTTCCTGCTAATTTACCTTATGATTCACCTATTGAAGTTAGTTTTAGCTTAAATGAAGAGGGAAGGTTAACTATTGAGGCTATTGAAGTAACTGATAATAAAAAGATTGTTGTAACAATAGAAACAAGCTCAATTATGACTGAAGAAGAAGTTGTTGAAGCTAAAGAAAAGAGTAAAGGGTTAATCGTTAGCTAAATTATTTAAAATACACTGTAAATTTCTTTAAAAATATGATAAATATACAAATGAGATAATATTACTATTGCTTGATATGCTTAGGAGGTTTATGATTGGATATTTAAAAGGTGAATTTATATATAGTGACAATGATAAAGTTGTTTTAAATGTAAATAATGTTGGTTATGATTTATTTATAAAGCAAAAAGATATTCCCAATATGAAAAAGGGAGGAGAATATCAGTTTTATATTCAGGCATTTTTTAAAGAGCAAATTGGATTTGAGCTTTATGGTTTTGATTCATTGAAAGAAAAAAGAGTTTTTAATCAACTTGTTAAAGTAAATAAAGTTGGCTCTAAAACAGCTTTAGCCGTACTTGATGGTAATAGTCCAGAAGATTTGATTTCTGCAATTATAGATAAGCAGGTTCATATTTTATCAGCAGTAAAGGGAATTGGTAAAAAAACATCAGAAAGAATAATTTTGGAGTTAAGTGATAAATTTAAAAAAGAATTTAAAGGAATTGTGGCTTCAAATAAGGGGAAAAAGGGTGGTGAAAGTGTATTACTGGATGACTTAAACTCTATTTTAGGTAATTTAGGTTATTCAACAAGGCAAATAAGGCTTGTTATGGATAGTTTAACAAAATCTGATATTGAGGGAAGTGATTTGGAATCATTAATTAAAATATCATTAAAGAGAATGAGAGGTATTTAAGGATGCCAAGTAAACTAAGAGAACAAGCTGATAAAGAAAAGAGGTTAAAAACTAAAAATAATCTACTGATTTCAGCAATTGATGTTTTTATTGAAAAGGGATATCATAAAACAAAAATTTCAGATATTGTTGCTAAAGCAGAAGTGGGGCAGGGTACTTTTTATCGTAATTTTAAAAGTAAAAGAGAAGTTTTTGAAGAAATATTAAAAAAAATGATTGAAGAACTGATTTCTGAGTTTTCGGAGGGTTTTTTAAATATAAATGATATGCCTCATTCATTTGAAGATTATAAAAAATCATCAATGAGTGCATTTGTAAAAATTATTCCTATAATAAAAAAAAATAAAAAGACTATGATATTATTTTTTAGGGATGCCCCAACTATAGATAATGAATTTAAGCAGGAAATAGATGATATTTTTGAGCAATTCTCTTCTTTAGCAAAGCATTATCTTGACCATGCTATTGAGCAAAAATTTATAAGAGAGTGTAATACTGGTATTGTTTCTAATTCAATAGTTGGTATAGGAATTTATCATATTAAAAACTGGTTATATGGTAAGTATAGTGATTTGGAGATAAAAGATATTATTGTTGAAGCAAATAATTTAATTTTTTTAGGTATTTATACTCCATCTGATTAGTTTATAAATTGAAAATAAAATTTTTATTATTCACATGAGATTAAGTGAGTTGTCCATTCATATTTTCCATCTGGAAAAGTATATGTATCAGATAAACCTGTAACAACTACTTTATATGATTTATCTGCTTCAGGGATATGAAATCCTGTAAATCTAATTGAAATAGCTTCTCCTGGACCATAATTACTTGGAAGAATTAAAGCCTGAATTTCAAGCTCTGTATCTGTTTCAACTTCTGTTACAGTTACAGCCATATCTGAGTTGAAAGCTCCTCTGAAAATAGATAAAGACCATACTCCTCTTAACAATTCAATAGGATAATAACTTTCTGATGGATATGAATATGCCTTTATATTGCTAGGACTTGCACTATAGTCAATAATTCTTGTAACATTCATTGTATTATAGTGACCAATTCCAAGATATTTTAACCTATTATTAAAATACCATCTTCTATTACCAAGAGTATCAACATGATTGTAATCCTTGATATATGTATTTATTGCAAGTGATGGAGTAGAATAATAGTTTACCAAACTACTTTTACCTGCTGCAGAGGCTCCAAGTTGAGTATAGCAAGTCCATTCTGTTGGAGGGCTATGATTTATTTCATTGTTGATGTACATCATCATTGCTGCTTCTTGAGAGCCTTGATTGTAAGTTACTGTTGTGTAAGCAGGAGGAAGCTTCGCAAACCACCTATACAGGTTAATTCTTCTTACTGCATCATTTATTGCTTCTCCGTGTAAATTACCGGAATCACATGTTTCATTGCTTATATCCATAATTGGAGGAATCGCTCTTTCAGGATAATCTGAATTGAATTTCTGACATATATTTTCCGCTGTTCTATCTGGAAAATCTATAGTTACAGCAGGTTCACAGTTTTCACCAATTAATTCAAAGCCTCCCTGACATACACATTCTCCATTATTGTTACACCATTCTTTTACACCACATTCACTTGTTTTAACACATTCATTTGGAGGTATACAATTTCCGGCTCCATCATCAATATATCTTAAATCACATGAGCATTTAATAATACCATTTTCATCTGAGCAAATTGTTTTATTTGATTCAGTACATGAGTCTGCTTGGCATTCTTGATTTATAATGCAATCATTATCTTCATTATGATACCCCGTGTCACATGTTTCGCAATTATCTCCTGAATAACCAATATCACAATTACAGACAATAATACCTGATTCTATGGAACAAACTGATTTATTGTTTTCTGTACACGAATCTATAACACAGACTTCATCAATAATACATTCTTCATTAAGTTTGTGATATCCGTTAATGCATTCATCACAATTTTCTCCCTGATAATTATCATCACAAGAGCATATATAACTGTCTCCATTCTCTTCACATTTAGTTTTATGAAGAGTTTTACATGGTTTTAAGCTACAAATATCACTAACAATACAGCTATCACCCTCTGTTTCCGCTTCTTCAATACAGGAGCATTCAATTTCTCCATTAATAATATTACAAACTGTTTTATAGGTTTCGGTACAAGAATTCTCATCACATACTTCATCTATAATACATTTGTTTTCTTTATTGTGATAGCCTTCATTGCAGTTACATACAGCCTTTTCATTATTAATTTTACAATCACCATTTAAGCCACAATCAACTGTTTCACAAGGGTCATAAATACAGATATTATTACTGTTACAGATTAAGGTTTGATTGCAACTCTTATCTTCATTACAAGCTTGATTTAAATCTCCTGTTTTTTGGGTATTCTCTTCAGAACAGCTAATTATGAATACTGATGCAATTATTAATAGATAAATCCATCTCATTTCCCCTCCTAAATAATAATTAATAAACTATATCATAAAAAAGGAGAATTTTCAATAAATTAGCTCTTTTAATAGCTTCTGTTTTGGGATTGTTATTATATGAATTTTTTATTGTAATATTATTATTTAGTTGGAGCTGGAGCTGTAATTGGAGCTTTTTCAGGTGCTGCTTCAGGCATTGTTGTTACAGGAGTTAACTCTTTTTTCTTTTCATTTTTATTAATATAATCAATTAAAGCAACAAAAAATGGTTTATCAGAATGTGTTCTTAGTACATATTTTGCAGAAAATGTATTACCATCAGAGTTTACCTGTATTAAAAAATAATTTAGTAATTCTAAAACATCAATTACTTCTCGTGAATCAGATGGAAGTTCGTTCTTAAAATTATTCATTGCCTTGATTACTTCTAAAAATGATATATAGAAAATCATGTCTGATTTAGATGCTTCCAAAAGTTTAGGAGTATTTTTTGAATACTTATAAAACCCAGTTTCTTTTTTAGAATTTAAAGCACTGTCAAACATTTCTTTACTTGATGTAATAATTAATTCATTTTCTTTAAATCCAATATATATTTGTGTGATCATTGCATTTATTATATAAACTGTTTTTTCTTTATAGATTGTTTTATTAACAAGAGGAGCGAATTGTTCGAATTTCTTATTTGCAAGAATTTTATCTATTATGTTTTCAGCTGTTTTTATGTTTTTTAAGCCAATAGATATAATTGTATTGTAGTTTGTTTTTGTTATGCTCATTCCATCATATGAAGCGTAGGCAAAATTACCATTAAAGTTATCAATTAAATCCTTTTCTATATCAAATCCAAATTCTTTATTTAGTTTAGCAATTTCTTCATTTGCAATATTATCAAATTTATTTTCTTTTTCAGTATTTTCTTTTTGTACTTCTTTTGTATTTTCACTTTGACCTGCTACATGCAGTTCTGGAGTAGAATACATATTATAATACTCTTTTGCGAAAGACTTTACTAGGTTAGCATATTCCTTAACATTTAAGCCATAAGATAACATAATTGCTGCAGGCTTATCTAAACCTAGGATTGTTGAGTTATTGTATTTAACATCTTTAAAAAGAGAAATTAGATTTCCGTCATTTAATACTACAGAAGCATTTAAAGAAAATTCTTTTGTATCAAGTGTAAGTAGTGTAGATATAGATCTATATGAATTCATTAAATTTGCAATTGTGTCAGAGTTATCAAATTCTTTATTGATTGCCTTTTTGTTATCTTTGATAAAATTTTCTATATTTCCATAAAAATATATTCCTTCATCTGTTTTTGATATTTTTGTTGTTTCTTGGAATATCTTTGAATTTCTAAGAGAAGTTTTTTCATTTATTATATTATTTGTTAATTCTAATGATGATTCAGGAGAAAATGGATTTACAATTAAGAATAAATAGTTATTTTTTACAAAAATATATATTGCTTCCTCCTTTTTTTCTCCATATAGTTTTATATAATTTTTTTCTTTTTTGTATTTTATATTGTTTTCTTTACTACCAATAAGTTTACCATTTTTAAACCTACTTTTAACGAATGATAAAAACTTTAATTTTCTTTTTAATGGTATGTATATTACTGTATTCAATGACTTTAAATCATTTCCATCTTCAGTTATTAATACGCTGTTAAAAGACATTCCAAAATTTTTATTTACATCAATTCCAATTTTTTCTAAATCTTTAATCTTTAGTGGATTTATTTTGAGTAAATCTTTTATTTCATCTATATCAGAGCCTTGAATTTTTTGACCAAAAGCTGAGTTTTCTGTTACTTTAAAGTTCTTGAAAACAGAGTTTATGGATTTTACATTTATTATTGCTTCTGTATTCTCTGGAAGAGATAATATAATATCAGAACTTTTTACATTCTTTAACTTATTATCATTATCTTTAACTGTTTTTCCACATGATGCTACCATAAAAATGGAAAGTATCAATAAAATTATCTTTTTCATAGTTCTCCTAAAATAAAAATCTGATTGCTTTTATCATTTATATTATGGATTTGCAAGTTTATTTTATGATAAATTTTCTTCTTTTTATAAAAAACATAATAATTAAAAAAATGTAAAATATAAAGCTCGTTTTATTGGAATAAGTTGAGTAATTACAGCTAGTTTCCTGAGTTGTGTCTGATTCTTGAGTATTTAATTCTTCAAGTTTTTGCCTTACTCTTATTTTTGCACCATAGTTAAGGTCTTTTAGAGTTGTACCATCAAGAGAGTAGTATGAATAAGCATTTTGATTTTCAAATGATTCTATTGGAATAACACTACCATGCTCATTTTTATATTTAATAATTATAAACTTTGTTGTTCTTGAGTTTACTTCAAGCCTTAAATCAAGTTTCTGGGTGTGCCAGCCCATATTCTTTATAAAACTTTTTTTAGAATACAAAAAATCATCTTTTTTATTTAAAAAATCATCAGGAGTATTATAAATATATAACTCAATATCAGTATCGTTGTAGGGAGTGAAAAAATCTATTGCATGAATTATTCCTTCATTTTTAAAGTAAATTTCAACACCAATATATCCTTCCTTATTTTCATTTCCACCCATTGTTGAGTCGTCATAACCATTTTTGTCATAGTGAATAGTTTTAAAGTTTTTGCCTACAATATCTATATCTCCCTGGTCTGGTAAAGTTATAGGTAAGTCTTTGGCATAGTCCTTTATTATAGAGTCATCCTGATAGTTTATTATTTTAAAATTTTCTAATATTCCATTATTACCATCTTCAAAAAAGTCTAAAAAATTAAATAAATAATTTTCTGGTGTTTCAACATTTATATCAGTTAAATCTATAATTTGATGATAATCTCTTCTAAAATCAAATCTCAAAAAATCTATTAACGGAGAATTACCTTCATCACCCAAAAACATAAATGAAATCTGGCTTCTTGGAATATTTGTTAAATCAATTTCAGCAATTGTTTTAGGTTCATAATTTATTCTGTCATTCATAAACAGTGCTTCACTTGAAAAGTATTTCATAAATTCATAGGATAAATAAGCCAGTCCATTTTCTCCCCAATCTGTTCCCCATGAGTTTTTAACTCTGAAACCACCTTGTCCATTTCCTATATTATCATCGTAACCACATACAACCATTGCATGTCCACCATTAAGATATGTTACCTCATTGTGGTCTTTTGTATAAAAATTAGTTTTTAAGCTTCCAAACTCGTTATAGTATGGAATTGAAATAACAAAGGCATCGCCTTGTGCAAGATGTTCTTTCATTGCTTTTAATGTCTCATCATCAACAGGGACAGAACGCTTTCCTGATGTTATATTACCTGTATTTCCATAAAAGAAATAAAAATTTTTACCTCTCCATTTTAGAGCATTTTTTTGCTGCTCTTTATTTGGTAAAGTTTTATTATCATCTGGGTCATAGGGCATATCACTCCAGGATGCACATCCACTTGTTCTTATTAATCTTAATGCGTCCATAGGAAATGAGCCATCATCATTTCCTGAATTAACCTGATTATAAACAAAAGCAGGAGAGCAAATATGACTTTTATCATTTAAGTCCCAGTTATGCTCTTTTCCTTCCTGAAATGTTTTATAATAATATCCAGTTGCCCATGCTACACATGAACCTTGCCAGTTTTGACTTGCAACATCAGGTAGTTTATCACATAAGTCTACACTTGATGGTAAATCATTTTCATTCATTTTCTTTATTTCTTTTCTGGGAATTAAATGCTGTTTTACAACTTTATATGGAGTTGTTTTTACAACAGGTCTATGCATTATTGTATTTGAGTTAATTAAAAATGTAATTAAAAGATAAAACATATGCCTCCTTTAAATATACAATAGTTATAGGATATAAGAGTGATAATGTCAAATGATGGTGTTTTTGAAAAAATATAAAAAATTGAAACCTTTTTAAAAACTCTTTGTCTAAAGATATGTTGAAACTTGATAAAATTAATCAGGTGTTGTAGATTAAAATAATCAATAAGGAGATAATTATGAAGAATTTACTACTAATGCTAACTATGCTGGCTACAACTGTTGCATTTTCAAGAGGATATCTTGTTCCTAAGGATAAGCAATATAATCCTTTTTTAATAAAAAACCACAGAGTAGAGGCCATTATTAAAAATGGTGCAGCAAAAACTGTAATTAAAGAAACTTTTATTAATCCTCATAATACAGATATGGAAGGTATTTTTGTTTTTCCATTACCAAAAGGGGCAAATGTTTCATTATTCAGAATGAAAATGAAAGGAAAGTGGGTAAGTGGAAAGGTTTTAGAAAAAAATAAGGCTCGAAATATTTACAACCGAATTGTTAGACAGATGAAAGACCCTGGGTTAATTGAGTATATGGGAAATGACATGTTTAAAGCTTCGGTTTATCCAATTCCTAAAAATGGAGAAATGGAGATAGAAATAACATATACCCAAACAACAAATTTAACTGGTAATGTTTATTCATATACTTACCCTTTAAAAGGAATGGGAAAATTAAATACACAGAGAATTTATCATTATTGTGGACATTATTATTATCGTTATGAGAGAAGATATAATACTATTGGGTGTGTTACTACAAAAGAAGATTCACAGCCTATCTCAACTAAAGAAGATTTTACTTTTACTGCTAAAATAGAATCAGATGTTCCTATTAAATCAGTATATTCTCCAAGTCATAAACTGGATATTATAAAAAAAGAAAAGAAAGTTACTATTGGATTTGAAAAAAATAAGCAAATTTTAAATAAGGACATAGAAATATACTATACTGTTGATAAAAAAGATATTGGAGCAAGTATCCTTGCTTATAAACCTGAAGCTGAAAAGAATGGTTACTTTATGTTAATGATTTCACCAAGGTCTGAAGTTGACAAAAAAGAAGTAGAAAATAAAAATTTATTACTTGTTGTTGATACTTCTGGGAGTATGAGTGGTGATAAAATGAAATATGCAAAAAAGGCTCTTAAATATGTTGTTGGTAGATTGAATGAAGGAGATAAGTTTAATGTTATAAGATTTTCAAGTGGAGTTGATTATTATAAAAATGCACCTGTATTTGCAACTGAAGAAAATGTAAAAAAAGCTCTTGCTTATGTTGATGAGTTATATGCAAGTGGTGGAACTGCTATTGATGAAGCTTTAAAAGAAGCTTTAAAGCAAGCTGACAGCAAATTACCAAATATGATAGTTTTTATGACTGATGGTCGCCCTACTGTTGGAGAAACTGAAATATCAGAAATAGTTAAAAATTCTGTAAAAAATAATACAAAAAAGGTTAAAATATTTTCTTTTGGTATTGGAGATGATTTAAATGCTGTTTTAATAGATAAGATATCTGATAAAAATAATGGAACAAGTGATTTTATTAAGCCTGGAGCAGAAATTGAAGCTGTGATTTCATCATTTTATGACAAAGTTGCGTTTCCTGTATTAACAGATATTAAATTGAAAATAAATGGAGTAAAAACTTATGATTTATTTCCATATAAGTTAAATGATTTGTTTAAAGGAGAAGAATTAAGGATTTTTGGACGATATAAATTAAACTCTAAAAAAGAGAATAAGGGCTGGATTAAAAGAATGATTACTCTTTATCGTAGTGGTAAAACGGGTGTTTTAACTCTAACCGGTAATAAAAAGGGTAAAAAAGAGACTTATGAATTTAATGTTAACTTTAAATCATTTGATAATAATGACTTTATTCCAAACATCTGGGCAACTAAAAAAGTAGGCTTCTTACTGGAAGCAATAAGACTTAATGGAGAGAAAAAAGAATTAGTTGATGAAGTAAAAGCTCTTGCAACTAAATTTGCAATTGTAACGCCTTATACATCATACCTTGTAACAGAGCCTTCAAAAGATAGAAGAGGTGGTCGAGAGCAAGTTATGGTTGATGATATTGGAGTAGGTGGAGGTGGAGCCAAGAGAAATAAAGGAGGTTTTACAGGTCGTGGATTTGGAAGAGTTGGTTCTGCTGCTCCTGCTAGTAGAAACATTGAAAGAGAAGAGTCTATGGCTATGGATAGCAGTGCTTTTAAATCAACAAGTGGTAAAGTAGCTGTTAAAACATCAAAGAAACTAAGAAAGATGAAAAAATCTGATAGAGTTCAAAGGAGTAGTATGAAAAAAATAGTTGCAGATAAGACATTTGTTTTATATGATGGTGTTTGGGTGGATAACTATATGGATGGTAAAAAACAAAAACCTATTACTGTTAAGTTAAAATATATGTCTGATTTATATTTAAAGTTAATATCCAAAAATGAAAAGATAAGAAAATATTTATCTGTTGGTAAAAATGTAGTTCTTTATTATATTAATTATAGAATTGAAGTAAAAGAAAATTATACAGGTAAAGAAGTATTACCAAAGTCTCTTCTTGACAGATAATTACTTGGTCAAAAAATAATTTCATTCAATATTCACAAATAAACTATAATATTTTTATAAAAAATACCGATTAAAAACAGAATGTTAATAAGGGTCTCTTATGAAAATTAAATCTTTAATACTTATTTTACTTTTTATACCATCAGTTGTTATCATTTCTGGCTTTATTTATGTGATAAATCAATCAAATAAAGGAATTGTTAATGCAAGTGTTTTATCTGATATTTCACATTTGTCAACTAAAATAGGCTCATTGGTACATAACTTTCAAATTGAAAGAGGTATGACTGCTGCTTATTTAGGAGGAAATGATTCTTATAAAGACAAATTAAATTCCCATAAATCTAATAATTCTGATAAAACTTTGAGATTATATAAAAAATCAGCTCACTCATTTAAAACATCTGATCCTTATATTAATAAGATTTTATCACAAATAGATGAGAAATTAAGTAAATTAGAAGCGATAAGAACAAAGGTAATAAATAAATCAATAACAACAGGAGATGCAATAGCTTTTTATACTAAAACTAATGCTTTGCTTTTGAGTTTAATTGCATATAGTACAAAATTATCATCTGATGTAAAATTAAGTATAAATTTATATGCCTATCTTAATTTAATGCAGACTAAAGAGAGAATGGGAATTGAAAGGGCTGTTGTTAGTAATACTTTATCAAAAGGATATTTTGGTAAGGGAATGGAAAAGAAGTTTTACAGGCTTTTACAAGAACAAGAGTTGTTTTTAAGTATCTTTAATATGTATGCAGATAAAAAACAAAAAGATTTTTATAATAATAAACTTCAAAACCCAATATTTAAGAAAGTAAAAGGTTTTGAGGCTATAATTGAAGCAAGTAAGAAAAAAAGTAAAATTGGCCGTAAAATGGTAAGAAACTTTGGTTGTAAAGGAGTTTTACAAACTTTTAACAGGCTAATAATAGAAAGCCCTAATAATTTAAAAAGCAATGAGAAATTATTTTTAAAATCTTTAAATGGTATCAAAAAGAATCTTAAATTAATGAAGCAAATTAAGGTTTTATCTTTAAAAGATAAGGAAAATATTAAAATAATTGAAGATTCTGTAAATATTTATGAAACTAAATATAATAAATTTAATGAGCTTTTATCAAATAATACAACAAGAGAAGAAAGGTTGGAAAAACTTTATTTATTTCCTGATTCAACAGTTATGGCAATAAACGCCTTAAAAAATGGAGGGCATTTTGATTTAGATACAAATACATGGTTTAGTGCAATTACTAATAAAATTAATGTTTTTAAAGAAATTGAAAATGAATTTGCAAAAAATCTAATAGATAAAACTGATAAAATAAAAAGTGATTATATAAAAGAGAGAGCTTTTGTTGTTATTATTTTAATTTTATTATCTGCTTTAATGTTTACTTTGAGTTTTCTAACTATAAGAAAAATAACAAAACCTTTAAGTATTGCGGTTGATAGTTTAAATGATATTGCAGAAGGAGAAGGAGATTTAACTGTTCGTCTTGAAAGTAAGAAAACTAAAAATGAAGTTGATGAGTTATCATATTGGTTTAATCAGTTTGTTTCAAAATTACAAAAAATTATATCTGAATTTGGAAAAGATTCTGTTAAGCTTATTGATTCTTCAAATTCATTATATGAAAAGATTAATCATATAGATGAAAGTCTTGTTAATTCAAATATGAAAATACTGGAAAGTAGGAAAGTTGTTGAAAATGTGAATGAGGAAAGTAAAAATTTAGTTGAAAAGTTATTTGCAGGAAGTGAAAGTTTAAAAAATACTGAAAATACAATTTCTGATTTTCAAAATATATTTTCAGGCCTTGAAAATAATATTTCACAGGTAACTGAGATGGTTTTATCTACAACATCAGCAGTTGAGGAAATTAGTGCAACTATTGGTGATATTTCAGTAAATACACAGACTGCAGTTGGAATAAGCGATGAAGCAACAAAAGAAGTTTTAGAAGCAAAGGAAAAGATGATGGAATTAACAAGTTCAGCTTCTCAGATAAATGAAATTATCGACTTAATTAAGGATATTGCTTCACAGACTAATTTACTTGCTTTAAATGCAACAATTGAAGCTGCAAGTGCTGGAGAAGCAGGAAAGGGCTTTGCTGTTGTAGCTAATGAAATTAAAAATCTGGCAAACCAAACTGTTATTGCAACTGATAAAATTACAAACCAAATAATATCCATACAGGAAAAAACAAAGTTAACAAGTGATATTATTACAAAGGTTAATACTGTTGTGTCTTCATTAAATGATATTAATTCAGATATTGCAAATACTTTAGAGCAGCAAAAAGAAACTATTGTTGAAACAACTCATAATATGGCATTGGTTTCTTCTTCTGCTGAAGAAATGACTGCAAGTATTGACACGGCTGATAAAAAATTAAAGGATGTTGTAACTAATATTAATATTGTTACAAATGACTTAATTGTTATGAGTGGTGTTGGAAATGAAATTTCAATGTCTATGCTTAATATTTCAGGAGATATGAAAGAGGTTTCAAAAAATTCAGAAGTGAATACAAAAGATGTAAATGCAATAAAGAATACTTATGAACAAGTTAAACAAATTGCAGAAGATATTCATAATGATGTTTCAGCTTTTAAAGTTTAAAAAAGAAATGCTTTGCAGTTACTTTTTTGCCTGTAAAACACTTTAATAGTGGTTGAAAGGCTTTTAATCTGCTATCCAAAATAATCTTAACAGCTCTTTTAAATCATATAAATCATCTACTCCGCATAATTCTCTTATTGAGTGCATTGCGAGCATTGGAAGGCCTAAATCTACTGAGTCTGCATCAAAATGTGTTGAAGAAAGTGGCCCAATTGTAGAACCTCCTCTGTACTTTGAATTATTTGCAAAATATTGTAATTTTAAATTATCTTTTGCTAATTGCTTAATCACAGACATAGAGTAACCATCAGATGTGTATTTTTGTGCTGCACTTGTTTTTAAAACTACTCCTTGATTTATTCTTACCTGTACAATAGGGTCTGATTTTTCTGGATGTGCAGGATGAGTTGCATGAGCTCCATCTGCAGAAATTAAAAAAGACTTATAAGTAGCTTCTAAAAATTGCTCCCTTGTTAAATTTAGTGAATAGAAAATTCTTTCAAGCATATTTGTTAAGTAATTTGAATTCGCACCTTGTTTACTGGAACTTCCAACTTCTTCATTATCAAAACCTGCAAGAACATTAATATTGTTATTATGTGTACCTGATTCCATTAATGCATTTATTCCTGCATAAACAGATGCTAAATTATCTATTCTTGGTGCAGAAATCAGTTCTTTATTTGCGCCTAATAATGTTCCTTTTTCATAATTATAAAGATATAAATCAAAATCCAGAACAGAGCCCTTTTCTATACCATAGGAATCTGTAATTATATTCAGTAAATAATCATCCTTTTCAAGAGTATCGTTAATTAGTGTAATTACAGGGAGAACATCATTTTGTTTATCATATTTGATACCATTTTCATTAACTCCACGATTTTGATGTATTGCTAAATTAGGAATTGTCATTAGTGGCTCATTTATTTTAATATTAATTGTTCTTGGACTGAATGTTTTTTCTGATTTTACTATAATTCTACCTGCAACAGATAGAGGTCTGTCAAACCATGTGCTAATAAGTGGAGAACCATAAACTTCTGTATTTAATCTTAAAAATCCACTTGATGTATGCTCAGGCATTGGTTTTATTTTAAAGCACGGTGAATCAGTGTGAGTTCCAACAATTCTGAATCTTGTTGAGTTATCAATATTTTTTGCTACAGTGAATGCTATAAATGTAGAATTTGTTCGTTTTACAAAGTATTTTTTTCCTGCTTCAATATTCCAATGTTTTTTATGATTTAATCTTTTAAAACCATTTTGTTCTAATATTTTAGTTGATAATCTCACTGCATGATAAGTACTTCCACTATCATAAGTAAAATTTATAAAGTCTTTTGCAAAATCTATTTTCATAATTATCCTCATTAAAATTAAGGGTAAACTATATATTATTTGTTAATTTGTGTCAAATTTGCATAAACTTAACTTCTAATGTATTATTAAGTTTAATGTTTTGGTGGTGAAATATGAAGTATTATGAAATTCATGATGATATATACAAGGATTTAAAAAGAAAAAAAGTTTTAACATGGGATGGTGAAAAGGATATGAAAAATATCCTTGATAGTGAAGTTAATCATGCTATAAATGAAAGAATAAGTAATTATTTTCCTGAAACCAAAAGTCAAACTGTACTTGACTTAGGAACAGGAACAGGTAACTCAGCTCTGTTTTTGGCTACTAAAGGGTTTAAGGTGACTGGATATGATTTGTCAGAAACAGCTATTGAAATGGCTAAGGAAAATGCTTCTGTATTGGATTTGGATATTGACTTTTTTGTTCAGGATATTGTTAAGTCCTCTATATTTGATGAGTATAATTTAGTTGTAGATAGTTCTTTTTTACATTGTATTGTATTTAATGATGAAAGAGAAAAGATATATCAATCTATAAGAAAAGCCTTGAAAAAAAATGGATATTTCTTTATTCATACAATGATACAAACTGAAAGTATAAATGGAGATTCACTCGGTGAATATTTTTTTATTGAAAATGAAATTCTTTGGAGTATTAAGAAAGATAACTGGGATGTTGAATTACAAAATATTAATGGTAAAGAGATGTTTCCACATAGAAAGATATTGACTGTTGAAAGTTTAGAGAATGAATTTAAGGAAAATGGTTTTATGATAGTTGATAAAAAGATTCTGCAGGATGATAAAACTCCTACTTATATTGCTTGGTTAAAGAAAATTTAGGTTATATGCAAATATTTAATAAAAAATAAAAAAATCCCTTGAAATACTTAAAATAGTGATTATATATAATATGCTTGATTTTTATAGGAGATTAACATGGCAAAAAAACAAAGAAATTTTCAAACAGAAACTAAGAAGTTATTAGATTTAATGGTGCATTCAATTTATACAAATAAAGAAATCTTTTTAAGAGAGCTTGTTTCAAATGCAAGTGATGCAATTGATAAATTAAAATTCAAAGCATTAACTGAAAATTCATTACTTAAAGAAGGTGAAGATTTAGGCCTTTTTATTAAAGCTGATGCTGAAAGTAAAACTTTAACTATCTCTGATAATGGTATTGGAATGACAGAAGAAGAAGTTATTGATAATTTAGGTACTATTGCAAAATCAGGAACAGAGAACTTTATTAAATCACTTGAAAATGTAGAAAATAAAGAAAATATGGATATGGAATTAATTGGACAATTTGGTGTTGGTTTTTATTCTGCATTTATGGTTGCTGATAAAGTTACTGTAATTACAAAATCTGCTACTTCTGAAAAAGGTGTTATATGGGAGTCAACAGGTGACGGAACTTATACTATAGAAGCAACTGATAAAGCTGAAAGAGGAACGGAAATAACTCTTCATCTAAAAGATAAGGTTGAAGGTGATGAAACTTATGAAGATTATACTTCTGAGCATATTTTAAAGAATTTAATTACTAAGTATTCAAATTTTGTAAGATATCCTGTAAAAATGGAAGTTGAAAAATCAGAATATCCTAAAAAAGAAGATGGCTCAGTTGATTATGAAGCAGAACCTACAAAAACAAAAGAAGTTGAAACAATTAATGCAATGAAACCAATATGGTTAAAGAATAAAAATGAAGTAAAAGATGAAGAATATCATGACTTCTATAAGCAAACTTTTCATGACTGGATTGACCCAATTGATGTAATTCATTCAAAAGCTGAAGGAACAGTTGAATTTACAACCTTATTGTTTATTCCTAAAAAGGCTGCATTTGATTTTAATACTCCTGGTTTTAAAAAAGGAATTAAATTATATAGTAAAAATGTTTTTATTAAAGATAAATGTGAAGATTTATTACCTGATTATTTTAAATTTGTAAAAGGGCTTGTTGACAGTAGTGATTTTTCATTAAATATAAGCCGTGAGATTTTACAAAAAACAACTCAATTAAAGGTTATTGCCAAGAATATTGAGAAAAAAGTTCATGATAGTTTAAAATATATTTTAAATTCAGAAAGAGAAACTTATATTGAATTCTGGAAAGAATTTGGTAAGATATTAAAAAATGGAATTTATGCTGATTATGGTGCAAAAGATAAAATTGCTGATTTGTTAATATTTGAATCTTCAAAAACAAAAGATGGTGAATTTGTGAGCTTAAAAGAATATGTTGATAGAATGGCAGAAGGTCAGGATAAAATTTATTTTGCAGTAGGAACAAATAAAGCTGCAATTGAAAATTCTCCTCAAATGGAATACTTTAATGATAAAGGCTGGGAAGTATTATACTTTCTTGATAGAATTGATGAATTTATTACAACTAACCTAAATGAATTTGATGGTAAGAAAATTCAATCTATTAGCAAGGGTGATGTAGAATCAAATGCAACAGAAGAAGAGAAAAAAGAAATAAAGGAAAAACAAGAATCAGAAAAAGAAATTCTTGAAGCAATGAAGAATATTTTAGGTGAGTCTGTTAAAGAAGTTAGATTTACAAGCCGTTTAAAAACAAGCCCTGTTTGTATTGTAAGTGGAGAAGGCAGTGTGAGTTTAAATATGGAAAAAGTACTCAAAGACTACGATGCGTTTGTTCCTAAAGCTGAAAAGATTCTTGAAATAAATCCAGAACATAAATTATATGCAAAAATTAAAGAACTATACAATGAAGATAAGGAATCTGAAATTTTTAAGAATTATACAAATATGTTACTTGACCAAGCTTTATTAATGGAAGGTTTAACTCCTGCAAATCCAACAGAGTTCGTTAACAGATTAACAGAACTCATGATTAACTAAAATAGTTTTGCTGGAATATCATTATTAATAATCAAAAAATAGAACTTTTAGCTCCTGGGGGCGACATAGACTCAATAAAAGCTGCAATTATTGCTGGTGCAGATGCTGTTTATTGTGGACTTGATAGATTTAATGCTAGAACCAGAGCTACAAATATATCTTTTGATGATTTAGTTGCTCTTTTAAGGTTTGCTCATAATAATGATAGTAAAATTTTTTTAACATTAAATACTATTATATTTCAAAATGAGTTATTGGTACTGATAAAATTATTAAATTCTTTACAAAATTTAGGATTAAATGGAATAATTATTCAGGATTTAGGTATTTTTTATATTTTAAAAGAGTATTTTCCTGATTTTGAAGTACATGCTTCAACTCAAGTTACAACTCATAACAAAGGACAGATTGAGTTTCTAAAAAAGTTGAATGTAAAAAGAGTTAATTTATCAAGAGAATTAAATATTAATGAAATTACCAAGCTTACTAAATTTAGCCATGAAAATAATATAGAAACAGAAGTTTTTGTTCATGGTTCTTATTGTATTTCATTTTCTGGAATATGCTATATGAGCTCTTTTCAAAATGGTAAGTCAGGAAATAGAGGGCAATGTAGCCAGCCTTGCAGGAGTAAGTATTTAACAACTAAAGCAGGGAGTGATTTTCCTTTAAATATGAAGGATAATTCTGCTTTTAATGAGCTTAAAGACTTATATGATGCAAATATTGACTCCGTAAAAATAGAAGGACGAATTAAAAAGTTTCATTATGTGTATACTGTTATAAAAAAATTTAGAGAACAACTTAATAGTATTTATTCAGATACTAAATTAAGCCATGATAAAACAGAGTTATATAAGGTCTTTAATAGAGATTTCTCTGCAGGTTATTTAAATGATAAAATTGATAAAGATATGTTTATTGAGAATCCAAGGGATAATTCAGCAAAGCATTTTGCTGAATTTGATGGGTATAAAACTAATGATGAATTAGAGTATTTTAAAGTTAAGTTATTTAATGAAAAAACGGAGATAATTAATAAAATAAATATCAATAGTATAAAGCTCAAAATTCCATCTTTAAGTATAGTCTTTAATGGAAAAGTTAATGAAAATCTAAAAATTGATGTATTTCTTGATGAAAAATATCAGTTTTCTTTGTTTTCAAGAAGTAAAATCTCAGGTAAGGGGAGAAGTCAGTTAAGTAAGCATACAATTGAACCTGTTTTTAGGATATTAAATACTAATGGTTTTAAAGTAGAAAAAATTGATGTTGATAATTTACAAAAAAATATGTTTATTAACTTTAAAGAGCTAAAATCATTAAAAAATGAAATTATAATAAGGCTAAACAATATAAAAAAAGTAAATCCTTATTTTGAGTTACCTAAAGCCAGAAAGCATGATAAAAAATTACTAAAAAATAAACTTTCTGTATTGATTTCAGATGAAAAAGATTTGAATTTAACAAAAATAGAAGATATTGACCTATTTTTCAAACTTCCTGATTCACTGAAAGAAAATTATCAGTATTATGTTAAACTTTTTAAAGAAAATAAAAGTTTAATACCATGGTTTGAAAGTATTTTAATCGGAGAAGATTACAATTTAGCTGTAAAACTCATTGAAGATATTAAGCCCAAAATAATTTTAACTAATAATACAGGAATAGCTTTTACTGCATATAAAAAAAATATAAAATGGATTGCAGGGCCTTACTTAAATATCACAAATTCTTATTCGCTCAAAGCGTTAAAAGAGAATTTTAATTGCAGTAGTGCATTTATCTCAAGTGAGTTGGATAAAAAACAAATAAAAAACATCTCTATACCTTTAGATTTTGAGCTATATTATACTATTTATGCTCCTGTTACTCTAATGACAACAAGGCAGTGTTTTTTTCATACTGTTATAGGTTGTGAAAAGCATATTATTAATAAAACATGTATTTCAAAATGTAGAAAGCAAAGTTCTATAACTGATTTAAAAGGTAATAAAACGATTATACTCAAAGATGAAAATTGCTATCATAGGATTTATAGTAATAAGAATTTACTTGATATTGATGTTATAAATGATTTTAATTTTATTTTCTCCAATTTTTTGATAGATTTATCTAATATAAAAACAGATACAACAATTTCACTAAGTAACAAAGAACTCACAGAGCTCTTTAAAGATGCTCTTCGTGGTGATGAAAGGGCTGTTGAAACGCTTAAAGGCAGTATTGATAGTTAATGGTGATATAGGGGTAATAATACAATATAATAATTAAATCTTAATTTTAAAGATTTAGTACAAGCAAGAAAAACTATCTTTTGCAAATTGAAATCTATAGGAAACAAAATATGAATATCAATCAAATAAAAATACACAAAAAGTAGGTACTCTTTTAAAAAACTGAGTTAAGGAAAATCAACAAGTTGCAAAATGTCAATATGCAAAACAGGTACTCTTTTGGGGTATTTGGGTGTTTTTAGGGGCTTTTGAAGTTTGACAATGGTAAAAAATGTTTGTTATAGTAGTGGTGCTATTGAAATAGAAAAGAATTAAAGCTGTTGGGGATTTGCCTTGATGGAAGGGGAAATAAGAGAAAGAAAGGTGAAATAAAGAGGATAAGAAAGGAAATTGATGGATGATGGAATAAGAGTCGTAGCGGTGCTACGACTGTACCGATGTAGCGAAAGCTACATCGCCCTTTGGGATTGTGGAGGTGTGAGTGTTAAAAGAGATTGTCGAGTTTTCTAAAGAGTTAGAGAAGAATGGTATTTATGAATTGATACAGAAGGATAATGAAAAAATTGATAAAATTATTATGGTTATTCCAGTAAATGAGGATATGACAGATATTCTTGTTGATGAAAGTTATTTTGTTGTTAAGGATATTATTCAAAAAGAAAATAAGAAGAAGGAAGTTAAGAATTATATTCTTTTAGATGATAAAAATAAAACAATTGAGAGGGAAGTTAAAAATTTTGATAAAATAAAACCTTTATTAAAGACAATTTCAAATGAAGATGAAGGTTGGAGGCAGATTTTAAGGAGTATTGCAAGTTATACTAAAAAATTTCCTAATGATGTTAAAGGAAATAAGTGTATTGGTAGTAATAAGGGAAGTGTTTCATACAATCTATTAATCTTTTCTCGTATTTATAAGGATTTTTTCAAAGATTTAAATAAATTTCAAAATAAACTTTTAAAAACTTATACCAAAGATTTGGTGGATAGTATTATAAAGAAATTAAGTAATCAAAGTATTCAGTCTAAGCTAGCTGAGCTAGCTGATTTGCTTATAGGTAAATTTATAAATAATACTTATGTTGAAAAAATTCATAAAATTATAAAATTTTTTATTGAAACATCTAAGTTATCAATTTCTACTGAATTAATAATAATATTAAAACTTCCAAATAAATATTATCTAAATTATAATATTTATTCCGATATTTATTTAAAGTATCTAAAAAGAAAATCTTTTAATACTGATATAGATTCTTTAACTAAAAATAAAATTAATAATTATGAAAATTGTCCTAATTGTGGAAAAAAACCAGAGGGGAATATTTGCAGTGTTCCTTATGTAATGAATAATTTAAGTAGTGATAAACCATTTATAAAGCATTTGGGATTTTATAATAAGAATTTAGATAGCATAGAGCTTTGTCTTGATTGTGCATTTAATATTGCTATTTTTCAAATGTATTTTTTAAACCAAATGAGGACAACAATATTTCCTTTATTTATAAAAAATAATTTAAGAGAAAAGTCAATTAGTTTATTTAAAACAAAAGATGGTAAACTTGAAAAACAAACATTTCAATCAATAATAAAAAATATTTATAAAGAAAATAGTGTTGATGAACTAGATTTTTATTTAATTATTTATAATAGAAATAGTAAGTTTTTATCTTTTGATTATGTTACTGGTTTTAATTTTTATAAAAATGGTAAAAGTATTTTTATAATTGAGAATATGTTAAATACTATGTTCTCTAAATACAATAAAACTTATCATAAATATTATTCGGAAATGAAGAAAATTATTTTACTGATAAAGTTAAAACAGAAAATAATGAGTTAGATAGTTTAATTTATAGATTTAGGATAAATATTTTTGATTATGTTTATAGAGCAAAATATAATTCTTTGAATAGAAATGATATCAAAGAAATATATTTTGAAATGTTAAAAATAAGATTAAAAGATTTTTATAATAATGAAATACAAGAAAATATTATTGTTAATAATATAAAAGAAATGGAAGAAAAGTTTTATAAATTAAATAATTATTTTGGAGGAGTTTTTATGGAAACAGTTGAAGGAGTTAGAAGTAAGTTTAAGGTTGAAACTATTGATGAGTTATCTTATTATTTAGGACAGGTAATTTATTTTCTTTTGGATAAAAAAAAGGGAAGCAAATCTCATGCACTTATTGAACCTTTTGTGAATGTTGATAATTTTTTAGTATTAGCAAAAAACTTAGATGATGTATTTAATGCTTATAAACATGAATTTAAATTCCATTGGATAGATAGTAATAATAAATTTAGTGAAATATGGAAGGCTCTTTCTAAGTATAAAAATGAGAAATTTACAATGAATAGAAAAATGATGTTTTATGCTGGATATTTTGATAATAAAGGAAATATATTTTTTAATAATACTAGTAAACAAGTAGAGGGAGAAAATAATGGAAAATAATAATTTTAACAAAAGAGTTTATGGTTTAGTTATAATTAAAAGTGAAAATAGCAATTTTAACGCAGATTTTACTGGAAACCCAAGAAGATTACCTGATGAAAATGG
>Ga0256827_10000382_pt1 | contig 27249 bp, 29 predicted proteins | sample CV84metaG_FD_185977 | JGI IMG/M metagenome (GOLD analysis project Ga0256827, IMG submission 185977) | Hydrothermal vent microbial communities from East Pacific Rise, Pacific Ocean - CV84 | ecosystem: Environmental > Aquatic > Marine > Hydrothermal vents | place: Pacific Ocean: East Pacific Rise...
TGGTATTGGTTTTGTGTTAGTTGGTTTATATTTTACTTTACAAGCTATGATATGACCAAAAGCTATGCTTTGTCCTTTTACTGCTAAATGTAGAGAAAAAATGGGATGTAAATCTGGAAAATAAAAATAAAAGCTATTTATAGCTTTTATTTTTTTGTTTTTTATGAATATTTATCTATAATAGATTTATTGAAATTTATTGAAATTTATTTACAATTAATTAAACATTATGAAAAAGATATATTTTTTACTATTAGTTTGTTTATTATTTACTTCTTGTTTTAATAATAAATTAGAAAAAACAGAAAGTAAAAATCTTATAAATAAAAACTTTTCAAAAACTTTTTTTGATCAAATTTCTATAGATGATTTTAAAAAAGAGTTAGAAAATCCAGAAGTTGTTTTAATTGATGTGAGAACTCCTTGAGAATTGGTTAAATTTTGAAAAATTAGAGAAGCTCAGATATTAATAAATATTAATACAAATAATTTTGTTGAGGAAATTAATAAATTAAATAAATCAAAAAAATATGCTATTTATTGTTGGCATTGAAATAGAAGTGCTGTGGCTAGAAGATTAATGAAAGAAAATTGATTTTTTTATGCTAAAGATTTAAAATGATGAATTGATTCTTGGATTGCTACTTGAGAAAATATTATAAAATAATTAATTAGAATTATGAAAAAGAAAGTAGAAATATTAGAAGATATAAAGCATATTGAATTAAAATATAAAAATTTAAATAAAAAATTTAAAAAATTAGATATTCTAAAAACAAAAAATGATTCTTATCTGAAAAAAGATAAAGATGATTTTTTGTTTTTATGGGAAAAATATATTATTTTTTTTAAAAAATTAAGAAAATTAATTAAACAAAATAAATATAGGACATTTATTTTTAAAATAAATTATGAAAAAATGATTATTAGAAGATATTTGCTTATATTTTATTTTAATTGTTTAGTTGATATTATTAATCATTTTTGAAAACATGAAGAATTTTTAAGAACTTTATTATCAGAAAAATATTTTTATAATTTTTGAAAAATAGCTAAATATATTTATAAACCTAATTATATAAATTTATTAAATACTCCAGTTATTTTTTTAAAAATATTTAAAGATAAAATTAATAAAAAATATTATTTTTTACTTGAAAAATGAAAAAATAATATTTGAAAGAATAAAAGACTTTTAACAGATTATAGAAATATTTATTATTATATTAAGAGAAGATTTTATAAAATATTATTTTTTATATCAAAAATTATTTGAAATTTTATAGCAACTATTAAATTTACAAGAAGAAAAAAATGATTAATTAAAAAGAAAAATTTAGAAGAATATTTAAAAATAGCAAAACCAGGAGATATTTTACTTACAAGAGGAAACTGGAATGCAAGTAATATTACAATTCCTTGATTTTGGAAACATATGTCAATGTATTTATGAACTTGAGAATTTATAAAAAATAATTTTGAAAATAAATATTGAAGTTATAATTTTTTTAAAATATTAAGAGATGATTATCATTATATTATAGAAGCTACTTGAGAATGAGTAAATATTTTAAGAATAGAAAAATTGATAAAACATACTGATTATTTATCAATTTCAAGAACAAACTTTAGTGAAGATAAAATATTAGATTCCATAGATAAAGCTATTTCATTTTATAATACTCCTTATGATTTTATTTTTAATTTTTATTCAAATACTAATGTAGTTTGTTCAGAATTAGTATTAAAATCTTATGCTAAAAATGATAAAAATGATGAATGATTAACTATTAAATTAGAAAAAATAAAAGGAAGTTTAACTTATCCACCAAATCATTTTGTAGACAAAATATTTACAGATAAAAAATTAAATTTTGTAATGTTTTTAGATTCAACTGAAAAAGATTGTAATAATTTTATTTCAACTGAAAAAGAATTTTATAATTCAAGAAAAAGAAGTAGATTTAGTTTAATGTTGAAATAATTTTTCAATTCAGATTAATTTATTTCATTCTAAAAGTTCTAAACTTGCTCAACCTCATGTTGATACAAAATCTAATTCTCTGGATAATGATAATTTATTGATTACACTTATTGAATCTCATCATCAGGCAAAAGTTATAGCAGAACTAGTGGCTAATATTTGAGCAATACTTGCACTTCATTCAAAAAAACTTTCAAATTCATATGCTCACATTGGTCAATTCCAAAATATCATTTTAGCATCTTCACATTTTTCTTCAAAAAGTTTTATTGATTTAGGTCAAATATCAAGTCACATAAATCAGTTAGGAATTTTATCAAAATCTACTGTTTTTATATTTCAGTCTTCTCAAAAATTCTCTGAAATAATAAAATCTATTGGAAATATTAATTCTTTATTTAAAACTTTTGCAACTTTAATTATATTTCTAGCTTCATCTAATAAATCATTTTCAACTAAACTATTTCAAATTTCATATCATTGTGCTTTTAAAAAAGTAAAAGCCATTGCTCAACCAATAATTATTTTATCTACTTTTTCAAGTAGTTTTTTTATTGTTAATAATTTTGAACTTACTTTTGCTCAACCAGCTATTGCTACAAAAGGTCTTTCAGGATTAGCTATTTTATCTGTAAAATAGCTATTTTCTTTTTGTAATAAAAATCCTGCTGCTTTTTCTCATTCCAAGAAAAAATCTGTTATTTTATCAACTGAAGCATGATTTCTATGACATACTCAAAAGGCATCATTTATATAAATATCAGACATTGAGGCTAGTTCTTTAGCAAAGTTTTCTTCATTTTGTTTTTCTCTAATATCAAATCTTAAATTTTCTAAAAGTAATATTTCTCAAGGTTTTAAATTTTTAGCTTTTTTAATAGTTTCATCATCACTAACTCAATTAGCCAAAATAATTGGTAACCTTAATAAAGCCCTTAAAACTCTCTGAATTGGAGCAAGGCTAAATTTTTTTTCAAAACCCTCTGGTCTTAATAAGTCTTCTTTTCAAACTCATTTTGGTCTACTAAGATGACTTGCAATAATTATTGAACAATTTTGTTTTAATAGATATTTTATAGTTTCCAAAGTTGCATTAACTCTTGTATAATCATCTATATTACCACTTTTATCAAATGGTACATTAAAATCACACCTCAAAAAAACTTTTTTATTTTCTGTATCTATGTTTTGTACTTTTTGTAATTGCATTATTTGTTTTTATTTACATAAACTCCCATATCAACCAACCTACTTGAATAACCCCATTCATTGTCATACCAAGCCATAATTTTTAATAAATTTCAGCCAACAACTTGAGTCATATCTGGAGCAATTATACAAGAATTAGAATTTCATACAAAATCTGTTGAAACTCTCATATCATTATCTATTGCAATAATTCAAGCATATTCTCACAAACTAGCTTCTTCTAAAAATTTATTTATTTCTTCAATATTTGTATCTTTTTCTAGTACAAAATTAATATCAATCAGACTAACATCTGGAGTTGGAACTCTAACCGCTTGACCATGAATTTTTCCAATTAATTCAGGCATAATTTTAGTAATTGCTTTTGCTGCTCAAGTTGTTGTAGGAATCATATTTAAACTTCATGATCTTCCTTTTCTTCTATCTTTAGGATTTTTTGAGTCTAAGACATTTTGACTAGCAGTATAACTATGAATAGTAGTCATAATTGCTTTTTCAATTCCAAATTTTTCATTAATAATTTTAGTCAAAGCTCACATTCAATTTGTTGTACAACTTGCATTACTTACAATTTCTTCTCAAGCATAATCTTTTTCATTTACTCAAATTACAAAAGTAGGAGTATCATCTTTAGCTGGGGCAGACATTACTACTTTTTTTATTCAATTATGTAAATATGCTTTAGCTTTTTCTGTTGTTAAAAATGCTCAAGTACAATCTAAAACAACCTCTGCTCACAGTTTACCAAAATCAAGATTTTCAGGATTTCTATCTGATAATATTTTTGCTTTAACTCTTTCTCAAATACATAAAACTCAGTCTTTAACTTCCACTTTATAAGGGCAGTTTCAATGAACAGAATCATATCTAGTCAAATATTCTATCTCACTATGAGGAGTACTAGAATTTATAGCCACCAATTCTACATCATCTCTTCCAGCTATTATTTTAGCCACACAAATTCCAATTCTTCAGTATCCATTTATTGCTATTTTAGTTTTTTCTTTCATTTTTCTGTAAAAATTATACAAGGGGCTAAAGACCCTTGTTGAATTAAATTAAAAAATCTTTATTTCATTATAATTAATTTATAATAAAATAAAGATTTAATTGTATGGAGTGTTTAGTATAGATTTTTTAATTTGCAGAATTTATTTTATATTAATAATATATATTGGAGAATTATCTAATATTAGTTTTAAAAAAGATTTTTTCTGATTTTGACTAAAATCTTTTAAAAGATTTATATATTCTGAATTTAAAAAAGTTGATAATTCTTTTATTTTAAATATCTGTTTGAATTCATTAAATCATATTTGTAATTTATTTATTTCTTTTTTAATACTCTGAATTTGTTTTATTTTTTGTTTATTTTCTACTTCTCAATTATTTTCTAAATTATCTAATTCAGATTTTAAAGCTAAAAATTTTTTTAGTCTTTCTTCATAATTATATGGATTTATAAGTTTTTCTTCTATATCCTGTTTTGTATTTTCAATTGGATTTTCAGTAAAATTTTTATTTTGTATTTTTCCTATATAGTTTTCTTTTATTTTTTTGTTTTTATCTTTATTTGTTTGTGAATTTTCTAATTTATTTTTATATTTTATGTAATGTTTTATATACTCATCTTCTCAATTTTCTATTTTTTCAATTAATCTATCAATCAATGCAATATTTGATCTTGTTCATAATCAAATACTATCACCTTCTATTTTTGCTATTATAGAATCAATATCTGGATGACTTCTTATAAATGTTAATCTAATATTTTTATTAATTTTTCAATTTTTTCATCTTATAAGATTTTCAAAAAGTTCAGTTCAAATACTATTATTTTTAAATATATCATCTAATATTTCTTCTATTCCTCATCTAAAAAGAAAAATATAATTTTCATCTATATTTTCTATAAATATTTTTTTTATTTCTGTAATTTTTTCAGAATCATCAATTTGATTATTAGCTAAAATCTGATATATGAAAATTTTATGATTTTCTTTTAAGACTTCAACAAATAGTTTAATATATGTTTCATTTTCTAAATTATTATTATTATATTTCTCTAAATTAATATTATAAATAAATTCATTAAAAATATCAAAATGATTATTATCTGTTAATATAAAAAATGGTAACCTTTTATTACTTTCATCCTTTCTATATTCTTCTAATATTAATTCTAAATCATCCTTATTTGTATTTTCTAGTTTTAAAATATAAAATATTATGTAATAAAAAATATAAAAGTCAATATTAATTTAATACTTTTTTTACTAAACAAAAGTTTTTCTTAAAATTGAAATAAAAAATTTATTATATTTAAAAGTTTGATTTTAATTTAAAAAGATATATTATATTTAAGTATTTAATTTATAATATTTTAATTATGAATGCAACAGTTATTTGACAGAAAAATATTGATATAAATAATATTAGCCTTTTTCAATTTGTAGATGTTTTAAATTCTCAAGGAGTTTTAAAAAAATATTTTGAATCTCAACCTGATGTAGAAATTGAATATTTTACTGAAGAAGAAGAAAAAAAAATATTAGCAACTTCTCAATATAAAGATTTTAAAAATGCAATTAATAAAGAATTTTTATGAAAATAATAATAACTGATACTTTTGAAAAAAGTTATAAAAAGTTTTTTTCAAAAGAATATAAAACTTGTTCAATAGAAAGAATAATTTCAATTATAAATAAAGAAATAATTATTCATGAAATGTATATTAATAGACCATTTATGAAAATAAAATTTAATTTTTGCAATAAAGCTATTAGGCTTTTAGTTTCAAAAGATGAAGATGCATTGCTTGTAATTCCAGTTTTCATTACTGATAAAAATGATAAAAAGTATTGATATAATATGGTTTGGGAAAATATTGAAAATAAAGTTTTAAAAATTATGGAACATATTACAAAAGATATTTTAAATAAAAATTATAATATTTATTAATTTTTCACTAAACAAAAATTCAACTCAAAAATTGTATTTTTGTTTTTTTTTGTATAATACAAATATTACAAAGGGCTAAAGCCACTCTGTTGACAGTTTAAAATTTAACAAAAATATTATGGCAATTTTAGATATTGTGAAACCTTGAGTTATTTATGGTGAGGATTTAAAGAAAGTTTATGCTTATGCTAAAGAAAATAAATTTGCAATTCCTGCAATTAATGTGGTTGGTAGTAATTCAATTTTGGCTTGTTTAGAAGCCGCAAGGGAAGTAAATTCTCCTGTGATTATTCAATTTAGTAGTGGTGGTGGAAAATTTAATTGAGGAAATGTTTTGGATAGTGTAGAATCTCAAGTTTTAGGTTGTGTGGCTGGAGCTTTGCAAGTTCATACTTTGGCTGAAAGAATGTGAGTAGTTGCTATTTTACATACTGATCATGCTAATAAAAAAGCACTACCTTGGATTGATGGATTACTTGAAGAAAATAAAAAATATTTTAAAAAAAATAATAGACCACTTTTTTCTTCTCATATGTTAGATTTATCAGTAGAATCTTTGGAAGAAAATATTGAAATTTCAAAAAAATATTTTGCTGAATTTAATAAATTAAATATTGGTTTAGAAGTAGAAATTGGGATTACTGGTGGGGAAGAAGAATGAGCAGATTCAACTAGTGATAAAACAAAAATGTATACTTCTCCTGAAGAATTATTATATGCATATAAAGGTTTGAGTCAAGTTGGTGATAATTTTACAATTGCTGCTATGTTTGGTAATGTTCACTGAGTTTATAAACCTTGAAATGTTGAATTAAAACCAGAAATTTTAGATGATGCTCAAAAATATATTTCAGAAAAAGTAGGGAATGCAGATCTGCATTCCCTACAGAAAAAGCCTTTAAATTATGTTTTTCACTGAGGAAGTTGAAGTGAGGAAGAAAAAATTAAACAAGCACTTGAATATTGAGTAATAAAAATGAATGTTGATACAGATACACAGTGGGCTTTTTGGGAATGAGTAAAAGAATTTGTAGAAAAAAATGGTGATTATATGCAATCTCAAATTGGTAATCCTGATGGGGAAGACCTACCAAATAAAAAATATTATGACCCAAGAAAATGGTTAGCTTCAGCACAAAATTCTATGAAAGATAGAATAATTAAGGCTTTTGAAGATTTAAATGCTGTAGGGAAGAATTAAAAATAGGAAGACTTAAAAATAGGAAGACTTATTATATCTCTTTCTTGAATTCTTACTCTTTTACAAAGAGCAAGAGACTACACTGTACTAATTTTCAAAAAAATAATAACACTTTGCTCTTAGTATAAGAGTAAATGTCCGCAGGACAAAAGAGATATTAAATTGTTAAATACCTTATAAATGCAAAATATACTAAATAAGATTTTTGAAATAGCTATTTGAATAGATGAACTAATTAAAACTAGTTCAACTTGAAAAATTGAGGATTCACAAAATTCTAGCTGAGAAGTTCAAGCAAAACTTGATGTCTTGAGTGATATTTTTGTTGAAAAAAAATTAAAAGAATTACTTGAAATAAAATCAATAGTTTCAGAGGAAAAAGAGGGAATTGTAGAGGTTAATTCTGATTGAAAATATTTAATTGCATATGACCCACTTGATTGAAGCAGTTTGATTGATGTTGATTTATCAGTTTGAACAATTTTTGGGATTTATGAGAATGATTTTAATTGAAAAGATTTACTTGCGTCTTGTTATATTGTTTATTGACCAAGAATTGAAGTTGTTTTTGCTGATAAAAATTGAGTTAAATTTTTTAGATTACATTGAAAAAGATTTGATGAATTAAAAATAGAAAAATTAGAAAATAAATGAAAAATTATTTCTCCTTGAGCAAAAAATTCTGATTGGCCAGAATATCATAAAAAAATTATAAATAATTTTTGGGATGAGTGATATAAATTAAGATATTCTTGAGGAATGGTTCCAGATTTACACCAAATTTTATTAAAAAAATGAGGGTTATTTACTTACCCATCAACAGTAGGGGTTAGCCCTTTGCTAAACTGAAAATTAAGAAAACTTTTTGAAGTATTTCCATTTGCATTTATTTTTGAAAAATTATGAGGTCAAGCAATAGATAAAAATTGAACAAGAATTTTAGATTTATGATATGAAAATTTACATGAACCAACTAGTTGTTATTTTGGAAGTGAATGGGAAATTTGAGAAGTTAAATACTTTTTAACAAAAAAATAAAATATATTTTGCAAAAATAATATAAATAATATAATTCTATTATCAACAGAATGCTTTTACCCTCAAGGGGCGCCTAGAGCTTTCTGTATTAATTTTATAATAAACTAAATATGGCAAAAACATATATTGATGGGACTAGCTGTAAAGCTATAAATGGACAATTTGGTGAATTTTTTAATGTTTCAATTAATGTTGAAAAATTGCAACAATATGCAAATGAAAAAGGTTATGTAAATATGACAATGAGTAAAAGAAGAGAAGTTGGTCAATATGGTGACACTCATTATTTTGTACTTAATGAATATAATCCTGAAAATAGTGGAAACAATAATGCTGCTCCAGCAAATAATGCTTCACAAAATAATTCTGACGATGATATTTCTGTTGAAGATTTACCATTCTAATCAAAAAATCTAGATTTTTATCTAGATTTTTTCTTGCTTTTTTTTTTTGACATTCTTTTTTAAAATTGTAATATAGTTTTATATATACATTAAAAAATAATATGAAATCAAAAATAAATAAAATATTAGTAGATATTAATTTAAAAAAACAAGAATTAATAGATGAATATGATAAAATAAAAGAAAAGTATTGATTTAAAATAGAATGAAAAAAAATAATATGGAATTCAGAAAAAGAAAAAGAACTAAAAAAATCTAAAAAGTCAATTTTTGATACTATTTTTTGAACTGAATTTAGAGAATTTATATCAATACCTTTTATTTGGTTTATGTTAATTCCAGCATTTATTTTAGATATTGGATTATTTATTTATCAAAATACAGCTATTAGATTATATAGAATTCCATTGGCAAAAAGAAGTGATTATATTGTTTTTGATAGAAAACAATTAGCTTATTTAAATATTATTCAAAAATTAAATTGTATTTATTGTTCATATTTTAATTGACTTGTTCAATATGCAGTTGAAGTTGCTTGAAGAACAGAAAAATATTGGTGTCCAATAAAACATGCAAGAAAAAAATCATGAAGTCATGATTGGGAAGAACATTTTGCAGATTATTGAGATGCTGAAGGTTTTAAAGAAACTTTTTGTAGTTTGAAAGCTTATAAAAAAATAAAAAAGGAAAATAAATAATTTAAAATTATTTATCATATAAATCAACAGAATACTTTAGTTTTCTGTTAACTAAAAAATTGATTTTACTGTAAATTGATTCCAAATATTTCTAAACTATTTTTAAAAATAGTTTTTTTTATTTCTTCAGAATTCTCATCTCTTAATTCAATAATTTTTTCTAAAATATATTTAGTAAATGCAGGCTCGTTTTCCTCTTTTCATCTCAAAGGAGTTGGTGTTAAATATGGAGAGTCAGTTTCTACTAAAATATTTTTTAATGGAATATTTTGTGCTGTTTCTTGAATATCTTTAGCATTTTTGAAAGTTATAATTCAAGAAAAACTTATTTTACAATCAGGAGCAAATTTTAATATTTTTTCAGCATAATTTAGATTTTCAGAATAACAATGAAAAATAAAGTTTTTAAAATTTGTTTTAATTAAAATTTCAAAAATATCATCTTTACTTTCTCTATTGTGAATAATTACAGATAAATTATATTTTTTTGCTAATTCTATCTGAGCTTCAAAAAATCTTTTTTGTTCGTCTTTTTTATCTTTGTCCCAATAATAATCTAGTCCACATTCTCAAATTGCTACTATTTTTTCTTTGTTTTTTAAATATAGTTTTTCTAATAAATTTATTGTTTTTTCTAAATCTAATCAATAAACATCACAAGGATGAATTCAAATACTAGCATAAGTTCTATTACTAGTTTTAGCTAATTCTACAACATCTAAACTTTTTTCTAAATCTGTTCAAATTATATTTAAAAAACCTTCTGGATTTTCTTCCAAAAAGTTATTTATTATTTCAATTTTATTTTTATTTTTTGCCAAATTAGGATGACAATGTGTATCATAAATCATAGTTTTTCATTATATCCCTCTCCTTTTGGAAGAGGTTAGGTGAGGGCTAAAAAATTATTCAACTAGTAGTTAAATCATATTTTGTATTACTTGAGTCAGTAAAATTAGCATTTATTAAATTTAAATTTTGAGATTCATTTCATTTTTTTGAAATATAAAAATTAATAATATCTTCTCATACTTTAACAGTTTTAGCTTTTTCAAAATTTACAATAAATGTAGAAATTCATTTTTCATTTTCAAGTCTAGTAACATTAGTATTTGGAAAAATATCTTGTACTTCAACTTTTTCAGGATTATATGTAAAGCTAAATGAGATATTTTTGATATTATTAATTTCTTCTCAAGTTACTAATTTCATTAAATTTGTAGTTTCTCAATTAATTTTTTCAATATACAAATCAGCTTTTTTTTCAATATTCATATTATGATTTTCAAGAAGATTTGTTTTTAAATTATTTCAAAATTCAGAATTGAAAACAAAAGTATTGATTCCAATACCAACTATTAAGGCAGCAAAAACAAAAGAAACTTGATTAAAAATTTTTTGTTTCTTAAATTGTTTAAATATTTTAATTTCCTCTTTTTTGATTTTATTTTTTTTACTCATAATTTTATTATATATTATATAAATAATTTCTTTTATTTTAACTAATTTTATTTTTATTGCAAATTTATTATATTGAGATTTTATTATATTAATCCATGATTTTCTAAAGTTTCAATTTGGGTTTTATTTAGAAATTTAGATAATTCAGATTTTTCTATATTTATTAAATTTTCTACTGAACCAAAGTTTTTCAGAATTTTTTTTCTAGTTACTACTCAAAATCAAGGTAAGCTTTCTAATATATTTTTTTTCATAGATTTTATTCTGGAATCTCTATTAAAAGTTATTGCAAATCTATGTGCTTCATCTCTTATTTTTTGTACTAGTCTTAATTCTTGAGAATCTTTTTCTAAAATTATTTTTTGAAATTCTCCATTTTTTAGAGTGAATAATTCTTCTTCTTTTTTTGCTAGTCAGACTAATTGTAGGGAATGCAGGCCTGCATTCCCTACAATTTCAACTACACTACTTAATTGTCCTTTTCCTCAATCAATAATTATTAAATCAGGAATGAAGTTACTTTTTTCAATTTCTAGTAATCTTCTTTCCATTATTTCTCTCATAGAATCAAAATCATCAATTTTTCATTCTTCAAGATTTTTTATTTTAAATTTTTTGTATTTTGAATTTGCTGTTTTTCAATTTTCTATAACTGATCTACTTGCTACAGTATGAGTTCCAGAAAGATGAGAAATATCATTACATTCAAAAATAATATCTTTATTAATTCTAGAAAAACCTAAAATATGAAGTAGGTTTTTCATATTTTGTTTTGTAAATCATTTTGTAGATAGACTTGCAATATGTTTTTTGTATCAAAATTCATAAATATTTTTATAACAAAGTTTTAATAAATCATTTTTTGTTCATTTTTTAGGATTTTCAATTCTAATTTTAGAAAATATTTCTTCTTTTAATTTAATATTTTTTGAACAAATAATAATTTGTTTTTTAGAATCTGGATTAGATAAAAGGGAAGTGATTAAGCTATTTTTTACAAAATTTTCTAAAATTGTATCAATATCTTCTTGAAGATTATTTTCAATTTCAAAAGGATAAAATCAAATAATTTTAGAATCTCTAATTTCTAATTTTCAAATAAATATTTTATCAAATTTTTCTAAATAATTAATTATATCATAATCTCAAATAATTCATTCTCTAACAATTTGTTTTTCATTCAAAGTTTCAATACTTTCAATTTGTTTTTTTAAAACATCTGCTCTTTCAAACTCATGAGCACATGCAAATTCCATCATTTGCTCTCTTAATTCTCAAATTACTTGTTTATAGTCTCATTTTAAGAATTTTTTAATTTTTTCTAATTTTTCAAAATATAGAGTTTTTATTTTTTCTTCTGAGATGTTTTTGCCAAACATCTCTACATTATTTCATTCAAATAAATATTTATCTAAATTATAGCTATTTTGGCTTTTAAAAAAATTATTATTTGCAACTCAATAACCATAAACTTTTTTAATGACTTTTAAAATATTATCAACATCATTACTTGAGACATATGGTCAGAAATATTGTTCATTTTGTTTATACTCGAGACCGGTCTCAAATTCTTTATTTTTTAATTCAGAGACCGGTCTCTTAGTATTTTTAAACCTAGTTTTAATAATCTTAGGCCACTCTTCATTAGTAATTTTTATATAAATATGATTTTTTCAATCTTTCATCAAAATATTATATTTTGGAAGATGCTCTTTAATTAGACTTGTTTCAAGAATTAAACTTTCAGTTTCATTATTAGTCAAAATAGTTTTTATATCAACTATTTTTTCTACCATTTTTTGTTTAGCAAAGTTCAATTTAGATTTTCCATTAAAATAAGAATTAACCCTTGAAAATAAATTTACACTCTTTCAAATATAAATTATTTTTCAATCTTTATCAAAATATTGATAAATTCAAGGATTTTTAGGAATTTTTTTAAGTAAGTTTTTTATCATATTTATATAAATTATTATTATTTTTTTTATTATAATCTTTTTTTTAATTATCTCAAAGAAAAACTTGACAAATAGTGAAAAAAAAAAATAGAATAGCTCAGCTTGTTAGAATAATAAGCCAAAAACAAAGCTGTGTTTATATTAATTATAATTATTTTTTAATAAATAATTTTGTAATTAAAATAAATTAAATAAACTGTATTATAGCAAAATACAATGTTTACTCAATAAACAAAAAGGAGAGTTATGAAAAAATCTACCAAAATCTTAATTGGAAGTTTAGCTATTTTATTACTAATTTTTTTAGCATATCGGTCTACTAAGACTGGAATAGAAAAATCAGTCATAAAAAATAAAGTTGCAAAAGTTACTCGGGAACCTATTTTAGGTAAAGAACCAGTTGTAGAGATTATTGCAAAAATAATACATAAAGAAATACCATTTGTTCAAAATAAACAAATACAACACAAATATGATGAAAACAAAACAATTTCATCAGATAAAAATTTAGTTGTAAAATGGGAAGTTGTAGACAATCCAAATTCAGAAGATATAAAAGAGCTTAATGATGTATATTATGATTTCATTGAAGAAACATCTGATGCTAGATATTTTAAAGCTGATTTTACAGAACTTTTTAAGAAAAAAGTAGGTGATGAAGTGATTCTTGTAATTGATGGTGAAGAATTTAGTGGTCATATAACTAGTGCTGAAAATAATAACTCAGAATATGAAATTTCTATTCAACCAATTGGTGAAAATTTAGATAAAGTTAATAGTATTATTTTTATAGGTGGTCTTATATCTTCAGATGGAACTTATAATCTTACTGGAGATATTGATTATAGATCAACTAATGGAGGAGTTAATTATGAATTTGAAATTAATGAAAAAATAGGTGTAATTTTACCAACTAATGATTTTCAAGGTTTTATAGATGAAAGACTTATGGAAGAAGGATTTGAACCATACTAAAATTATTATCTTTTTAAGGAGGTGTGATATGTAAAATAAAAACATAAAACTGTAAATAAAGCTATTTGAGAATTTTCTCTAAACAAAAAAAATGAAATCAAAAAATAAAGGATTTTCATGAAAAATATGTTATTAGTGTTAGCTGTGGTATTAGGTCTGTCTTCAATTGTTCAAGGAAAAGAGACTTTAAGGGTATTGTTTCTTTTTGATACTACTTATGCAAAATATGGGTATAATGATAGAAGAGATATTTCAAAAAATTTGACAAAACAATTAAATAGATCTTTTAAAGAATCCGGTTTATCTGGACGCATAAGTTTTACAAAAGTCGGAGCAGTTTCTGCTAATGTATCAATAAGTGGTTCTTTAAATAATTCAGGAAGTTTAATTAATTTGTATCAAAAAGCAAATACAATTAAAACAAGAAAAGCAACATTGCCATTACATAAGCTTCAAAAAGCTTATAAGGCAGATTTAGTTGTAACTATCACAAAAATAACAAATACTTGTGGTGTAACAACTTATCTACCTAATAAAGGAACATTTCGTTCTAGAAAAAGATCATTTGAGTTTGCAGATGGTGGACAAATTTTCATCAATAATACTTCAAATTGTTTTAATAAAAAAACATTGCTAGCTCATGAAGTAGGTCATACATTTGGCTTATGGCATGGAAAAGCAGTTAAAAACAAAACTGGACAATCTGGTCATTATGAACCTAGAAAAGCATTTAGAAGTTATGCAAATGGTTTTGGTGATACAGATTATTTGATGAATTATGGTACAATTATGGCAGGAAGCTATTTAGCAGGCCCTGGAAAAGGACGGGATAATAAATTTTCTAATCCTAATTCATACAGTTGTGGATACTATTCTGATGATGAGGTTTGTGGTGATTCTACAGCAAATGCTGTAAAATTTATTAAAATAAATGCTAGATATTACAATATGAGAGGAGATTGGTATAAATAACAATTAAGTAAATATTTCTCAGCAGGATAAGAAAAATCCTTGCTGGGATTTTTTATTGCATTAAAAAGCCAAAAAAAATTTGCAATAAAAAAAAACTAGTATATACTTGTTTTAATGTTAAATTGGTATTCATTTTGTGGAGAGAGTTTGCATTGTATTTTAAAATTTTATCCTTTTTTAAAAATGGAAACAAATAAATTATTCGTAGGGAACCTTTCATGGAACCTAAGATGGCAAGATTTAAAAGATATCTTCAAAGAATTTGGTGAAGTTGCTTTTGTTAGAATTGTTACTGACAGAGAAACTGGTAGATCTAAAGGTTTTGGATTTGTTGAATTTACTACAGTTGAAGATGCTGCTGCAGCTAAAGAAGCTATGGACGGTAAAGAAATTGATGGTAGAGAATTAAGAATTGACTTTGCTCAAGAAAGAGAAGAAAAAACAGAAGATTAATTCTGAAAAACTTTTCAAAAAAAACTAGAAAAATTAATTTTTCTAGTTTTTTTATTTACCAAATAATCTGTCAAATTCATTTTTTTTCTAAATATTCATTACATTCTCAAAAACAATTACTTCATAAAAATCATCTATAACTTCAGAGTGGGCTTGGATGACTAGTTTCTAAAACTAAATGTTTTGAAGAATCTATTAATTTTGCTTTAGATTTTGCAAAACCTCACCATAAAAGAAAAACTACATTTTCTTTTTTTTCTGATATTTGAGAAATAATATTATCTGTGAATTTTTCCCAACCAATTTTTGAATGACTTGCTGGTTTTGAATCTTCAACTGTTAGTATTGCATTTAATAATAAAACTCACTGTTTTGACCAATTTTCTAAATTTCAAGAACCCACCTCTAGCCCCTCCCTTGTAAGGAGGGGGGTATTGTTAATTTCTTTAAAGATATTTCTTAAACTTGGTGGAATTTTCACTCAATCTTGAACTGAAAAAGCTAATCAGTGAGCTTGTCATTTTTGATGATATGGATCTTGTCCAAGAATTACAACTTTTATGTTTTCAAAATTACTTAATTCTAAAGCATTAAAAATATTTTTTTCTTCTGGATAAATAATTTTTCAGGCTTTTTTTTCTGTTTCCAAAAAACTAACAATATCTTTGAAATATTGTTTTTCAGTTTCTTCTGACAAGATTTTTTGGTATGATGAAGGTATTTTTAGCATATTAATTATTTATATTCATAATTTCTAAAAATTCTTGGTGAGAAATTGTTGATTGTTTTAAAATAGTTCTTAATAATCATCTTCAAATATCTTGATTTGCATGAACAGGTATCGTAATTGTTTTATCATCAAAAATATATTGATGATGACTTCCAGAAATTCTATCTAATTTGTATCACTTTTTCTTCAAAATTTTGATTAATTTCTTTGCTGATATTATTGGTAATTTGACCATTTTGATTATATTTAAGATTAATAATTTTTGAGTGTTTAAAAGGTTTTTTTCATTCTTTTATCATATCAAAATACATTTCTGAAACCTCTTGAACATTATCTTGTAATTCTTCTAAATTATAACCTTGAGTAAAAAATCAATCAAAAATAGGAGATTCTGCAACCCATATTCAGTCTTCATCTTTATCAATTAATAAAGGTAATTCTAAAAAATCTTTAACTTCCATATTTTTATAATTATATATTAAATATAATTTAATATTACAAAAAAAATAAGCAAAATCAAATTTACTTATTTTTTTATTTTAAATATTTTATTATTAAGGCTACTAATTATTACAAAACTAATTATTAGTAGTAAAAACCAAGAAGTTGCTTTTGAAAAAGATACAAGTTCCCATCAGTTTTCTTGATTTGGATAAAGCCATATTTTTTGAAAAGTGGCTATATTTTCTGCAAGCCATACAAAAATTGCTGTAAAAAATCCTGATAATAAAAAACTAATCTTTCTAGTTTTTTTGTAAACTCTAAATTTTAAATAAGTTTTTCTAAATAAGATTATTACAAAAAATATTAAAAGATATCTAAAATCATAAACAAAGTGATGAGTGAAAAAATTTATATAAATTAATATAGAAATAATAATTGCATACCTATTTTTAGGATAATTTATATATTCTAAATTTAAATATTTTTGAGCTCTACTAATATAGCTTCAAACTGCTGAATATAAAAAACCAACAAACAAAGGAATATTTCATAAAACAAAAAAACTATTTTCAATATCAGGATATTTCCAACTTCAGATATAATCAGAAGTTTTAAATAATTCCATAGCAGTTGCAATACTATGAAAAATTAAAATAACTAAAAATTCTTTTTTAGTTTCAATTTTGAAAATTATTAGAAATATTTGTAAAAATATCACTATCAAAAATATTGAATCATATTTTGAAATTAAATCAGCAGGAATAAAACCTGAAATTATAATTATAACAATTAATATAATTCAATAAATTGCAGAAAAAAAATTCTGTTTTAAAAAATGGTAAAATTCTGTCATTGTTATTCTGTTTACAACCCCGGGGTCTAGTTACTAAAATTAGAAACTTGACCCCGGGGTTAAATAAAGATAATTTTTATTCAATCCCCAAATCCTCCTTACTAATTTCTCAAAGTCCTGGTCTTCTATCTAAAAAGTCACTAAATTCTTCTCTAATTTCTTGTATAATATTTTTAGAATTTTCATAACTATTTGTTGTTACTAACCTTTTTCTGTAAACTTTTACTCAAGGAAAATGTTTTAAATATTGAACTAAATGTTTTCTAATTTCAAGACTTCATTTTTTTTCTCATTTTGTTTCAACTAATTTTTTTGCATGAAAATCCATAGTGTTTAACATTTCTGTTAATGTTGGATAATAAATTCAATCTACAAAATTCTTTTTATCTAGCCAATCATATTTATCTAAATGTTCTTCTCAAATAAAACACCAAGGGTTTCAAAAACTTCATCTTCAAATCATAAATCAAGCTAAATTTTTAACTTTTTTCATTCAATCAAAAAAATTCATAATATCTCAATTTGCAATTACAGGAATTTTTAATTCTTCTTGTAAAAGATATATTGGTTCTAAATTTGCTGTTCAAGTATAGGCTTGTTTAGCTGTTCTTCAATGAACTGTTAAAAGTGCACAACCTGCTTTTTCCAAATTTTTTCCAAATTTTATTAAATCTTGTCATCAATCAAAACTTAATCTAGTTTTTACTGAAATAGGAAGATTTGTAGCTTCATCAAGTGCCTTTACAATATCATATGAAGTTTCTTCATTTATCATTAAGCTGCTTCAATGTCAGCTTCTTACTACCTTTTTTGCTGGACATCACATATTTACATCAATTCCTGAAATATTATATTTTTTTTCAGAAATTTTTTCTGCTGCTTTTGCAAACATTTCAGGATTTTTTCAAAAGATTTGAATAATAAGTGGGTCTTCTACTTTTTCATGAGGTAAAACTGAATCAGCCAAAAATTTTGACATTACAAGTCAATCAGAAGAATAAAATTCAGAAACAAGACAAACATGAGGAGCAATTTTTCTCATTGTTTGTCTGTAAGCTGAATCTCAATATCAGTCCATAGGGGCTAGGAAACATAATTTTCATTGTTTTTTTATTTGTTCTTGCCAGAAGTTTTTGTTCATTTTTTTAATATTAAGTGTATTTTTTAAAATTATATAAATAAAAAATAAAATTTCAAAACTATATTTTAAATTATTTTATTACATTTTGTCAATTTGTTTTTTTTGCAAAAATAGTTATTTATGTGGTATACTAGATTTAGTTTAAAAATAAAAAATATACATATGACTTTAACTACTATTTTGAAGGAAAAAAAAGAATTTTCTCATAAAATAAAAACAAAATATAAATTACCAATTAAAAATAAGGCACTTTGACTTATTTTAATTAAAGATAAAAATTTATTACAAAAATTATATTTTTGATTAGCAAATTTAGCTATTGATTTTGTAATTGTTTGAGATTTTGATAAAGAATGAAGAGATGAACAATTTTCAAATATATATATAAGTTCTGATATAAAAAATACAGATTTAAAATGATTTGATTTTGTTATATGAGATTGAAATATGACAGATATTTCACAATATAATGAAAATGCAATTGTTTCAATATTGCCAGAAAAAAATCACTTTTCTGCAATAATGAAAGAATATAATCCAATGAAAAATGAATGAAATGCATATTTATATTCAGAATCTAATGAGTGGAGTATATTTCATGCAATCACTAGATATTTAGAAAATTATAAAATTTCATTTGATAATAAAAATTTAGTTAAAAATGTTTATGAAGGTTAAGAAATATAGAAAAATCTATATTTTTTTATTATTTAAATATTATTGACTTTATATTTTATTAGTTTTTAATACTAAATATTTGCAAAAAAATAATTTATATATTAAAATAATTTTGTATTTTACTTTTAACCTATAAAAAATGCAAAATAAAACAAAATATTTTAATAAAGAAAAAGTTATAAAAACTTTTTCAGCTATAACTGTATTAGCTTTGAGTTCAAGTTTTTTAGTACCTGCAATTACAAATGCTTATACTATAAATAATTCTGTTAATAAAATAGAAAAATTTGAGTGAAAAATTAATAAATTTTCAAATATTTTATTAAAAAAACTTCCTAATTCACAAAAAGGAAAATTAAAACTAAAACAAGAAGAAATAAAAAAATTAGCTGATTTTTATGAAAAGAGAGCTAAAAGTAATTTATATAATTCAGAAGAACAATATAAAATCTTCAAAAAAAGAGTTTGATTAAAATTAATATCAGGTTTATCTAAAGATTTTAATTTATGATCTAAATTAAAAAGAAATAGTTTTAAAAATAATTTCGAATATAAAAAAGCAATTAATGTTTTGAAAGATGCAATTAAAAAAAATAGTAATTCATATAGAATTATTATAAAAACTAAATTATCTGATTCAAAAACAAAATCACTTTTAATAAAAATGGATAGTAGTTTAAAAATTGAAAAACTTTTTTGAAATTATTATTCATTAATAATTCCTAAAAATAGTTATTTTAAACAAGATATGCTTTCTGAAATTGAAAAATGAATTTTGCCAGAAAAAATTTACAAGTTTGATATTGTAAAACCTTGATTTATTAAAAAAACTTGAGAATATACTGATGGAGAAGAAACAACTTGGGGAGTGGAAAAAATAAAAGCGGAGATATTTCAAGAAAAATTAAATGAAGATTGAACAAAAATAAAAGTTTGAGTTTTAGATACTTGAGTTAACTATAATCATTCTGATTTTGATGAATCAAAATCTTGATATGATTTTGTAAATGATGATAATGACCCAATGGATGACCATTGACATTGAACTCATGTGGCTTGAACAATTTGAGCAACTGTTAATTCAGATTGATTATATTGAGTAAATTCAAATGTTGATATTGTACCATTAAAAGTTTTAAATGAAGACTGAGCAGGTTCAACATACTGAATAATTGATGCAATTGATTATTCAATTGACCATTGAATCAAAGTTATGAATATGAGTTTTGGTTGAGATTGAGACCCAGATAATAGTGGTGGATTATGTGATGCAATAACAAAAGCAAAAAATAAAGGTGTTATTTCAGTAGTTGCAGCTTGAAATGAAGATAAAGATGCTTCAAAAGTTATTCCAGCTTCTTGTGATAATGTAATTGTTGTTTGAGCTGTTGATTCAAATTTGGATAGAGCAAGTTTTTCAAATTATTGAGATATTGTTGATATTGCAGCTCCTTGAGTAAGTATTAATTCAACTTCAAAAGATTGAGATTATGAAAAAATGAGTGGTACTTCAATGGCAACTCCACATATTACATGACTTGTTTCAGCAATTTTAGCTTTTGATTCAAGTTTAAGTTTTGAAGATGTTGAAAAATTAATTAGAGAAAATTCAATAACTATAAACACTGATAAAAATATTTGAGGTTTTGCAGATATGGAAAAAGTTTTAGATAAAGTTATTACAGAAGATGAAGAAGAAGAAAATGATTCTAATACAGAAGAAGAGGAAGAAACTCCTACTGAAGAAGATGATAATAATTCTGATGAAGAAGAAAACGAAGAAGAAGATACAACAGATGATGAAGATACAACAGAAGAAGAGGAAGAAAATACTGAAGAAGAAGATGATAATTCTGATACTGAAGAAGATAATAATGAAGAAAAACCAGAAACTAATATTAAATCAAATATACCTGAAATTAATATTAAAATCCCAAAACCAAATCATAATAATTTTCAGAATAATGCAAAAAGATGATTTAGTTCATTTGGAAATTATTAGAAAAAATCAAAAAGTTTAGAAAAATTAATTTTTCTAAACTTTTTTTTGACTACAAAAAATAAAATCATATAGTAAGTGTATTAAATGATAAAAAATAAAAATATGGCTAAAAATTTAGTAATAGTGGAATCACCTGCAAAAGGTAAAACAATCTCAAAATTTTTGAGTAACGATTATACAGTTGTAGCATCTATGGGGCATATTAGAGATTTACCAGTTAAGAGTATTGGGGTAGATATTGAAAATAATTTTGAACCTGAATATGGTATAAATGATGATAAGAAAAAAACTGTGAATAACCTTATTAGTCTTGCAAAAAAGCATGATAAAATTTGGATAGCAACGGATGAGGATCGTGAGTGAGAGGCTATTGGATGGCACTTATGTCACATTTTAAAACAAGACCCAACAACTGTTGATAGAATTGTTTTTCATGAAATTACTAAAAAAGCTATATTAGCTGCTATTGAAAATCCTAGAAATATGGATATGCCAATGGTTGATGCTCAACAAGCAAGAAGAGTTTTAGATAGACTTGTTTGATATAAAGTTTCTCCAGTTTTATGGAAAAAAGTTAGAAAAGGACTTTCAGCTTGAAGAGTTCAATCAGTTGCAGTTAAATTAATTGTAGAAAAAGAAAGAGAAATAAAAGATTTTAAACCAGTAGAATCTTGGAAAATTACAATTTTAATGAATTGTGAATTAGAAGGGAAGAAATATTCTTTCAAATCACTTCTTTCAAAAGTAGACTGAAAAGTTAAAAAATTTAAATCAATAGAAGATGTACAAAAAGTATTATCTACTCTTTATGCTGATATAAATTCTCTAAAGCAGTGAGAAAATAAAGCAGGGAATATAGTTATTTCAAAAGATGAAGAATTAGAATTTTCTGTAGTAGATATAATTAAAAAAGACTCAATTAGAAAACCTTGAGCTCCTTTTACAACTTCAACAATTCAACAAGAAGCAGCTAGAAAATTTGGTTTTTGAGTAAAACAAACTATGATGGTTGCTCAAAGATTATATGAATGAATGGATTTATGAAATGGGGAAGCAGAGGGGTTAATTACATATATGAGAACTGATAGTGTGAATTTATCTACACTTGCTCAAGACCAATCAAAAGCTGAAATTGAAAAATTATTCTGAAAAGAGTATCATAAAAAAAGAAGTTTTACAACTAAATCAGCAGGGGCACAAGAAGCTCATGAAGCCATTAGACCAACAGATATTTCAAGAACTCCAGAAAGTTTGAAAAATGTTTTGGATAATCAACAATTAAAATTATATACACTTATTTGGAAAAGAACTCTAGCTTCTCAAATGAAAGATGCTATTGTAGAAGTTACAACTTTTAATTTTTCTCCTGATAAAGCAACTAATCAACTTTGGATAACTAAATGAGAAGTTATTAAATTTGATGGTTTTATGAAATTGTATATTGAATGAAATGATGATGAACATGAGGAAGAAGATGATGAAGGAATGCTTCCTAGTTTAGCTAATTGAGATAAAGTTTCTGGTAAAAAATTAGAAGCAAATCAAGGTTTTTCAAAACCACCAGCTAGATATACTGAAGCCTCTCTTGTTAAAAAAATGGAAACAGAAGGGATTGGTAGACCATCAACTTATGCTCCAACAATTGATACAATTATAAATAGATGATATGTTGAAAAAATAAATAAAAAACATCTTTGACCAACTGAAACTGCTTTTATAGTTACAGATTTTTTAGAAAAATATTTTCCAAAAATGATGCATTATGAATTTACAAAAGAAGTTGAAGAAAAATTTGATGAAATTTCTAGCTGAAAAGCAACTTATGCAGGAATGCTTGACGAATTTTGGAATGGAACACTTAAAAAAGAACTTGAAGATGCAGGCGAAAATGCAGAAAAAGTTATAGAAAAAACAGGAAAAAAATGTCCTAAATGTAGTAAAGATTTAATTTATAGATTTTCAAAAGCAGGGAAGTTTATCGGATGTTCAGGTTACCCAGATTGTGATTTTGTAGACCAACCGGAAGAAGAAAAAAATGAAATGAATGCTCTTAAGAAAAAATATGAATGAAGACCTTGTCCAGCAGGATGAACAATAGTTGTTAAAACAGGTAGATACTGACCATTCCTAGCAAGTTCAGAGTATCCACAAGTAAAATGGATATGACAAATTAAATCAGATAAAGATGAAATTTTAGAAGAAATTCTAAAAGAGAAAAATATGTTAGTTGATGCTGAAACAGGTGAAGAACTTGTAGTAAAAAATTCAAAAAGATGACAATTTTTAGCAGCAGCCAATTATCCAAAAGTAAAAATTGCTAAACCAATTGGGAAAGATATTTGGGAAGAAGTTAAGTTGAGGATGGAAAAGAAAGAGGAGATGGATGGGTAAAAATGAATTATATGAGACCGGTCTTTTGAATTAACTTTTTAACTCCAAAGACCGGTCTCTTTGATGTTAATGTTGAGAGGCTGGTTATAATTTAATAAAAAATATTATGAAAAAAGAAAAAAAAATTTGGATTACTATTTTTATATGAATAATGATCTTTGTTAGTATTTGAATTATTGGTAATGAAGAATTGAAATTAAATGACAAACTAGCAATAATAATTGTATTATGATTTTTAACATTATTTTTAATGTGGTTTATTAAAATAGTATATAAAAGTATACTTGTTATAAGAGTAGAAGAAAAAGATAATAAATTTTATATTTATGCAAACCAAAAAATATTTTTTAATGAAAATCAAAAAGATAATTTTTATTCAAAGAATTTAAGTTTTATTACTTTTGATTGAGAACCTCTATTTAAGTATTCTTTATTACAATGATTTTCTTGAGATGTTTTTGTTGAAAATATATTTAATAATAAATATAATTGATTAATAAGAATTTATAGATGAATTATAGAAGAAAATAAGCATTGTTTTTATTTGAATAAGTATGATAGTTTTGCAAATATACTTAATAAGCTTAAAACATTTCAAAATAATAAAAGTAATTATTATACTGAAACATTGATTAAGTATAATAAATGAGATTTATTATGTATGATTGATAATAATAAATTTTCAGAAAAAGAAATTAAAGAACTTGATAAAGAAAGAGAAATAAAATATTGTAAAAATAGTTATAATTCTAATTTTGTTTTAATAGAAATTAATGATTCTAAAATTACTTATAAAAAAGATACTTATTGGGATTCTGAAGGAAATGATTTATATATGAAAAAGGAAATGTGAGATTTTGTTGAAAAGTGAGAAGCAATTATTACAAATAGTTATATTGGAGGTGAAAATATAATAATAGCAGGTATTTCATGAATTATTGATTTTTCAGATGATTTTTTGAAATATACACTAAAAGATAAAATATTTGGAATTGGAAAAGAAATCTATGATAAAAATATAGATTTAATCACTATTTATAAAAATCCATCTAATGATTTAATAGACTCTATAAAGAAAAGAAAATTTAAAAATGTTCCTGTTATTAAAAATGATGATTTTACATGAGATAAAGAAATATTATGGTCTACAATCTTGTGAAAAATTAATTATAATTTTTTGTTTACAGATAATGATTTTCATTTTACTATTAATTATATAAATAATTCAGATTATCTTATTTTTAGAAATGTTATAAATGAGTTAAAAATATCATTATTAGATAAAATTTCTTTTTTATTATGAAATTGAGAAATTCTAGATTTTATTATTGTAGAAAAACCATATAAAGTAGGGAAATGACTTTATGAAAGTAAAATAAAAATTACATTTGATGAAATAAATAAATTAAAAGATTTTGGTATTAAAAAATGGCAAATAATTTTTATGGAAAATTGAAATAAAATACAATGAGATTTTAATGATGAAGAATTTGTATTTAAAACAAAATTATTTTTTTCAGATTATTTAAATATTGTTAATAAAGAAATACAAAATTATAAACCATTATTGAAAATAAATAATAATGTAATTGAAAAATCTAAAGATAAAATAAAGACAGAATGTTATCTTTATGTTATGCATGATACTGTTAATTGATTTCATAAAATTTGAATTTCAAATAATCCAGAATATAGAGAAAAAACATTGCAAAGTGAAAAACCTTCAATAGAAATGATTGCTAATAAAAAATTTATAAATAGAGATATTGCTTTTGCTTTTGAACAATCATTACATAAAACTTATCATTTGAAAAGACTTAGGTGAGAATGGTTTGATTTAAGTGATGAAGAATTAGAGGATTTATTATATACTATAAAAAATTAAAATAATGTCTCAAATAAAAGATAAAGAAGAAAGAAAAATATTAATATTACATGGAAAAATAGTTGTTGAAAATTTTAGGAAAAATTTTAAAGAATTGAATAAAAAATTTATTTCTGTTACAGATAAACTTTATAACTATGATATTTTAGAAAAAAATATAAGTAATTTAAAAAATAAGTTAGATAAATTATTATATTGTTCAGAAAGATATTTTTATTATTATAATTTCAGAAGAGATATAAAACAACCATATAAAACTTCTGAATTTGATTACCTTCAAGATAAATATGTTTATTCATTTGATTTTATTATGACTACTTTTTATGAATATTTTGAGGCAATTTATACTTTTATAAAAGATAATAAAAAAATAAAATTAAATAAAATAAATAATGATAAAATATGTATTAAATGTAAAGAAAAATTTAATGAAAGTGAAAAATGATTTATGTTATATAAAACCATAAAAGAATTAAGAAAACAATATAAAGATGATGCAAATATTAAAAATATTATTCAATATGCAAAAGAAATTAATCAACTTTGAATTATTCAGAATAGATGAGATATAGCACATAATATTGATTTTTTTACCAATGAAGAGAATTTATTTTATTTTAATAGAAATATAAATGAATTAAAGGAGAATAGAAGAATGTGTAAAAAGAATATAGAAGAATGATTAAATAAATCATTAGATATCTTAGAAGAATTTTTATTATTTATTGATAAAAATATTTAAATTTAAAACTAATAATTATGTGGAATTTTAGAATAATAAAAGATAATCAAAAAATTTGATTAGTTGAGATGTTTTATCAGAGTAAAAGGAAAAAGGCTTGATATTCTGAATTTTTATTGAGTTGAAAATCTAAAGAAGAGATTTTAAATATTTTGAAAGAAAAATTGAAAATAAACAAAAAATTATCTGAAAATAAACAAAAAATTGAATTAGTTGAAAAAGATGAATTATGGTCAAAGGCAGAAATTAGAATGATGATTAATGATGTAAAAAAGAGAAAAATATTGGATATTAAAAAAGTAAAATTTTGAAAAAGTTTTTAATTAATATGCAAAAACTACAAAAATACATAATCCTAATTGGAATATTTTTACTTCCACTTATAGATTTAAGAATTGTAAATTAATCCAACTATATGAGACCGGTCTTTTGAATTAACTTTTTAACTTTAAATACTGATCTCTTAACAAGCTGATTATAATTTAAGAAAGAAAACTTTATAAACTCTAGTTATTTTAAATTTAATAAAAAAATATTATGTATTTTTGGAATATAAAAAAGTTACAAAAAGATTTAGTTAAGTGACTAAAAGAAAAAGAGCAATTTAAATATTTTGCTGTTTTGAGTATTTTAGGTTCTATAATGATGTTAATTCCTTCAGAATGAGGAAAAATTGATATTATAGATTGATTTATGAATTTAGTATTAATAATATGAATCATATTTTGGACATATAAAATAAATTGATGAGATAAGTGAAAAGATTTTATAATTAAATATTTAGCAATTTCATTTGTAACAATGATAAGATCTATAGTTATTATTATACCAATATTACTGATAATTTGAGTTATATGAGTAGTTATTTCACTTGTTATTTGATGAGAAGAAGTTATCAATAATTTTGAAAATCCTGAATCTATTGAAAATATAATATTTATGAGTTGTACTAAAGTGTATGGTTGTGTAGAAAAAATTTTGTAAATTCTATAAAATTTAAAAGAATTATAAGCAAACTAATTGTTTTTCCAAAAGTTTTTCATATTTTTGCATAGGTGTGAGGAGTCTA
>Ga0256827_10000383_pt1 | contig 27226 bp, 24 predicted proteins | sample CV84metaG_FD_185977 | JGI IMG/M metagenome (GOLD analysis project Ga0256827, IMG submission 185977) | Hydrothermal vent microbial communities from East Pacific Rise, Pacific Ocean - CV84 | ecosystem: Environmental > Aquatic > Marine > Hydrothermal vents | place: Pacific Ocean: East Pacific Rise...
CCATTTTCTTACGCTCTTCTTTTGTTTTAGGGTAGATAGGTATAGCATATTCAGGCCATTTCCAGTCAGCAAACCATTGAGAGAAGAACTCTGCTTTTTTACTAAGTGTATGGAAACCTTGTCTAATTTCACCATCTACTTCAAGACCAATCGCTTTTTTACCACCATAAACATGGTCATCAACCAACAATGCACCATACTTATCTTTTTCAATTTCGGACTCTTTATACTCATGTCCATGAACATGATAAACATCACCAACTTTTTTCACAGAACGTTCTTGTGGTTTATAAATATTGTCCTCTTCAAGCCATGTTCCCATGTCTCTCATTAACTCATAGTTAGGGTACTTAGAATCTTTATACTTCGAATTTGAAGCAGCAGCATTTCTAAGGTTTGGCAAGTTATCAAAGGCCGCTTGATACCACTCGGCAATGGTTACAGCTCTGGTTGGATCTTCTTTTGAAGCCCAGTATTTTCTAACCCCTAAAGATCCATCAGGGTCAACATAGTCAACCATAATGTTTGCCCAAAACTCAACCTCTTCCCAAACTTCTCCAAGACCAGCAGCCATGTGTGCTTCTAGTGTTCCTCTTGCAGGATTTTTAGGTTTCCATCCAAGTTTTTCTAAGGCAACTCTCAATGCTGGTTGTCTAAATGATAACCAACGTGCTGGCATGGTAGCTTCTGATGATTGATCATGTCTTTCACCAGCAAGTCCAACAGGTAAAATAAAGTCACAATACCAGTTGGTCTCTGACCAAGTTGGAGAAAGGTTAAACGAAAGTTCAATTTTATCTTCACGCTTAAGTGCTTCTATCCATCTGAATCCATCAGGGTTAATCCATACTGGATTGTACATACGAGGAACCCAAATAGAAAGTTTTTCAGGAACATTCAACCCTTTACTATTCCATTTATCTCGCCATTCATCATCAAGAAGAAGGTGAGGAAGAATATGACTCATCTCATAAGTACTTAAAGGATACTCAGGTGGCCATGCCAACTCATTCCAAACATCTACTTTAGGAGGCTGTTCACCTGCAACAGTTGCCTTTTGTCCTTTTCCATTGACAGAAAGAACATGCCAGTGGTGCATACCTACTCCACCTTTGTCACCTGCCATTGCACCTCTAAGTGCCAATGGTAAGAAACCAGCTCTTGTATTCATCCAACCACCACGGTGACCAATTGTTCCAGCTCTCCAAAGATAAGTAGCTACTCTTGGACCAGCATCAATAAACATATCATAAAGCTTCTCTACAATTCTAGCTTCAATTCTACACTCCTCAACAACAAAATCAAGTGTATAAGCAGAATACATATCTTGAAGAAGTTTAATAAAGTCTTCATAACTATCACCTTGTGGTACAGCTTTAATATAACCTTTATCAACTAAAAGAGCAAGATACTCTTTATTTGCCATCATTTGATCCCAGTTCATCCAGTTTTTCACCCATGCATGATTTACTAAATCCTCACCGTTTATCCCTTTTTCATTAAGAATACGATTTGCAAGATAGAGGTAAAGAGCTGCCTCTGTTCCTGGCCAACATGGAACCCAAAGGTCTGCCATACCAGCTGAGTTAGACATACGAGGATCCATAACCACAAGTTTAGCACCTTTTTTACGTGCATCAGCAATTTTACCTGCTGCCTGTTGGAAATAGTGACCTGCATCAGCAGCATGAGATGACTGTAAGAAAATCAACTTAGCATTTGCCCAATCTGGTGAGTTCCTATCATCATTAAACCATTGAATAGTTCCTTCTCTAGCCCCTGCGGAACAGATGTTGGTATGAGAATCATAACCATCACACCCCAATGAGTGAGGAACACGGTGACCAAAACCATTTTCATTTGGACGACCAACATGAAGCATAAAGAGTTTTTTAGACATCTCATCACCAGTTTTAAGAGTATCATGAATTTTAGTTCCAATCTCTTTCATAGCATCATCCCAAGATGTTCTAACCCATTTACCTTCACCTCTTTTAGAACCTGGTGCTCTTTTTAAAGGGAAAGGTATTCTGTCTGGATCGTACATTTGTGATTGTACTGCATAACCTTTTGCACAGTTACGTCCACGAGAACCAGCATGAAGAGGGTTACCCATATACTTTCTAACTTTAAGGTCTTTAGCATTTCCAGTTTCCTTATAAATACCAATATCTACCCATGCAGTTAAACCACATTGTGCTTCACAGTTTGAACAAGTTGTTGGAACAAGCATATATTCTGTTGCTTTAATTCCATCAGGATTGTCTTCACTCTGAACACCATTTCTACCTGTTCCACCACGTTTCCAATCAGCACCATCAAGCTCTGTAAAAGAGTCCCACTCATTAAGAGGTGGGTAAAATGCCAAGTTATCAGGTGTTGGGGTAAACTTACTCTCATCTGCCATTAGTGGAGTGTCTACAACTGTAGAAAATACACCTTTAGCTACAACAGCACCAGCTACTGCGTAGCTTGTACCTTTTAGGAATGTTCGTCTGCTTTCAAAGAAAGAAGATTTTTCGTTATTCATTTTCTTAACCATCTATATTCTCCTTAACTTAACGGTATCATTTGTGGGATTTCAAGCCACGTACTTTTTGCAAGGTAAAGACCAATAAATGTCGTTACGGCTGCAAATTTCATCATTGTTCTGTTCTCTTCTTTTAATGAGCCTATCGCCACAAAGAACGGGATAATATACCCAAGAACCATCGCTGACCAGAACTGTAAGTTGTATGATCCACCTGAGTGAACATAAGCCAATGTTGCTTCAACTTCTGATGCTTTAAATGAGAAAAAATATTCACCCATATACATGGTGAATGAGAACGCAACAGAAAGAGCTAAAATTAAAGCCAAGTCTCTTCTAGCTTCAGCTGACCATTTTTCAGAAATCAAAATAAATGAAGCAGACCCCACCATAAATGCAGCAAACAACATCTGTACCAACTCAGCAGGAGCTGCCCATAGCTCTCTAGCTGATGCCTGAGCCATAATAATAGCTGTATACATCGTTACTGGTAATGCTAAAAATACGACAAATGGAAAAACTTTTTCATAAAGTTCAGATTTTGATCTCACTTTTTTAGCCAAACCACACTGTCTTCTAAAGTCTGGGAACGCATCAAGTACACCGATTGCCAACATTAAAGTTACAAGAGCTGTAAAGATTGACGCCATCCATGCACCAACAGTAATGGCTGAAGTCCAATGTGGATGTAAAAAGATGTTAACCATTCTAAGTGGTTGATGTAAATCTACCAAGGTAAAAAGTAAAAACACATTTAAAGCGATAAAAGAGATAAGAGGCATCATCCATCGAAGGTTAGGCATCTCATCTTTTTTGTGTCTGTAGAGTAAAAATGCACCCACAAGTATAACACCTGTACCGATACTTTTTGCCCACATGTTAAGGGTAATCATCCAACCCCAAATTATTCCTGGAAGTGCAACATCAAGCGTTACAACTGCTTTGGTTGCTTCTATAACTGTACCGTGATCCATTAGTGGTGTCCCCCTTCTTCTTCATGCGACTCATGAGCATCATCTGCATCATTTGGCATATCTAAAAAGCTCTCATTTTTAAGATGGTCGTTATGACCTCCAAAAATAGGTGCAATAAATCTGTCTAAAATAGAGTGATGAGGATCACCCAAGGTATCTAAATGTGTGATGTTATTAAATAAACCATAACCTTCTATTCTCTCATGAGCCAAAGGATTAAGTGTTTGATTACCACCACCAACATAGAAATGTTTAGGGTTAGTATGCTTCTCAGGTTTTCTCACCTGAACATTCCCTTGATGCTCTGTAATGTATCTTGAAATATGTGAATTTTCATCTTCAACATCTCCAAAAATATTCGCTTCAACAGGACAAGCAACCACACAGGCTGGCATCATACCACTCTCAATTCTATGTGCACAGTAGGTACATTTATCAGCTGTATTTGACTCTGGGTCCATATAGATTGCACCATAAGGACAAGCCATCATACAACCAGCACAACCGATACATCTACTACTATCAATGTTCACAATTCCATTGTCAAGATAATGTAATGCAGATACTGGACAAATTCTCTCACAGGGAGCATTTTCACAATGGTTACATCTCAATGGTGTAAACGAACGTGAGGTATCAGGGAATGTCCCTATATCTATATATTTAACACGCAGTCGCCAGGTACTCAACGGTACTTCATTTTCAACTTTACAGGCAATCTCACATCCTTTACAACCCATGCAAAGATTAAGATCGACTAAAAAACCTAATTTCATGTTTCCTCCTCATTTTTTTATAATTATCATAAGTAGCGATTATTATACTTAATAATCGTATTTATACGAACATTATAATATATAGTTTTTTGTTAATTGTTAATGATAAAACTTAGAAACAGGATATTTGAAGAACGAATTTAAAAGAGTGTGAAGTTTTTGCTATCTAGTAATATTAAAATATAAATAATTAAAATAACATCAATAATTTTTATTGATGTTATTTCTTTAAATCAATTTTTATTTACTCTCCATCGACTTCTCACAGCCAAACTTATCTTGAAAAAAATCGTCCAATTCATCAGCTTTTAGAGCCATATTTCTAATGTTTTTCTGGATTTGTTCTTTATGTTCTTTGACATAAATATCGGAAAGATGGATACGATAAGAGATATAAATTTTATTATCAAAAACAGCCAAAGTATAAGGGGAGGCTGAGTTTGAATTAACATAGGTTAGTAACTCTTTTAAATTTTGTTTTGGCAAAATATTTAGAGGTGAAGTTGTATAGAGATAATCCTCCCCTGCAATAAAGATTCTTACCAATGCAGAACCTTGATGAAACTCCCAAAAATTACGACCAGCACGATAAAGTACAGGGTCTATTTTTAAACTACTTAACGCCTCTTCCACAAAATCGGCAACATAAGATTTTTCAAACTCTTCAAAAACAGAACTGTCTATATCATTTCCACAGTTCTTACAAAACCTACTCTCCTCTTCAGTAAAAACATCACAAGAGTTACACTTAACTCTATATTTTATATCAGAAAAAGTGTAGTCATTCAACTCTTTGATTAAATCTGAAGAACGTATCCCAAAACCTACATTATCAGCATCAGTAAACTTAGAGGTGGTCACCCCCACCAAAGTTCCTTCAGTATCAAGCATAGGTCCCCCTGAATTACCAGGATTGACAGCTGCATCGGTTTGAATATAGTATCGCCCACGCATCGGCTGATTAACCGAAGAGATAATCCCCTCGGTTACGGTAAAAGGCATACCAAAAGGGAAACCATTAATATAAACTTTTTGCATATTATTTAGCTCTAAATTAGGGTTAAGTTTGATTGCTCCAGCCACATTTTTAAGCCCTTCTACCTCTAAAAAAGCCAAATCTACTTCTGGATTCACCATCACAACATAGGCTATAAACTTGTCTTTATTATGATTTTGAACAGCTACTTTTTTAGAACCTTGTACCACATGATAATTGGTGATAACCAAGTCACTGTTTTCTACTTTAAACCCTGTTCCTGTTCCATCTGCTGTGATTATTTTATAAATTGAATTATTTAAAGCATTCACTAGATAGCCCCCTTAATTAAAAACGTATAAACCAAATAAGCGATAGTGATATAGCTCAAATAGTTACCCAATTTACGCCAAACACTCTCTTTATCTTCTCTCTTAACTCTTACTATTTTGCTATTTAATTTTTTATTATACAGTGCATAATAAACTTCTAAAAGTTTGGGAGAAGCGTCATTTGGTTTTAAACCAGAGGTCTCTTCAAGTACATTTTCAATAGCATTTTTATAACTCTCTTCTAAATTATAATTATAAATCAATTTCAAAAATATACCTTGTAAATAGTACGATACAGCAAAAGCATTTTCATCTTTGTCATATTTTTCCACCGTTGCATTAAAATTTTCCAATTTCTCCTCAATGATTTCAGGAGAGCTTCGCCACAACATCGAAATAAACTGTTCGGTATGGTAAAGATTAGAAAGTATCTCTTTTTTAGACTTTCCAGAGAGCTTTTTAATATAATTTCGTCCCTTCTCCACTCTATAGTTAAACTCTTTATCCGAATTGAACATCAAATCTATCTGATCCATTAACTCATGACGTAAAACACCATTGACATAAGGCATGTTGGCTATTTTTAACAAAGAGATAACCCCTATATCCCACTGATAAGCATCTTTCTGTTTCTCTTTAAAATAGTTTGAATACCCTTCATACTCTTGTAAAATATTATCTATCTGCAACCATGCTTTCTCTTCTTCCTCTTCTGTCAACGCTGTACGTTTAGGTTCTTTATAAAAAGAAGCTCCATAGTTTTCAATAAACTCATCATCAAACTCATCTGAACGGAAACATATCTCACGTAAGAGGGTATATATTTTAAAAGGTTGACAAAGTTCTAAAGGGGTCTCATAGGAGATACTTAACTTATTTTCATCTAGGACTATTTGAGCCAAATCAAACCTTGAGAAATTCACTTCAGCCACTTTACGCAAAAGTGCTACCACATTGGTTTCCTCTGTTATGCTTAAAAAAGGTACATATATTTTAAATGTGGTAGCACTTATATCTATATTTATTTCAGCAGAACCATGCATCTGTACAATATGGATATCTTTATCGGTATCAACATTTTTCAAAATACCTATATTTAAATAGTTTATAACGGCAATCAATGCTTTTTTATACTCTTTATTATCAAACTCTTCTTTAGCAGTATCCCAATATTTCACACTAAGTGAAGGCTCTTTACTACTTGGTAAAGGTCTACTATAATGGGGTAAGATATTCTCCATTTTTTCACGTCCTGATATATAATATTAAAGATAATATAATATCCAAATTGATTTAAACCCATAAGGTAAAAGTGCCATGTTAAAAGAAAATCACGATTTAGAAAAAGCATTAAATGATTATTTACTGCTTTTAGAAAATAAAGCCTATTTTGATGCACATGAAGTGTTAGAAGAGGCATGGCATCCTTTACGAAAAGCCAATCATCCCCTAAAGAATTTAGTCAAAGGTCTTATTAACGGAGCTATCTGTTTTGAACATATCAAAAGAGATAAAAATGATGCAAAAAGAAAAGCGACACAAGTACTACAATCATTTGAGAAACATAAACATTTATCTAAAAAAGAGATAGAGTATTTTGATTTATTTAAAGAAAGTTGTAAAAAAATAGAAGATTTAAAAAAGATACATAAGATGTAGGGTGCAGACCCCGTCTACATCGTCAAAATCAATATCAAATTCACAAGAGGTTTTAATTACAATACGGTGTAGTCGGGGACTACACCCTACATATATTAAAGGTTTTCCCCAGCAAAAGGCATCAAAGCACTTGCCCAAGTCAACCCACCACCAAAGGTATCAAGCAACATCAATTCACCCTTTTTAAGGCGACCAGATTCATAAATATCGTTAATTGCCATAGGGATAGAAGCAGCCGATGTATTTCCATATTTTTCTACAGTTACAACCACCTGTTCTTCTCTCATTTTAAGAGAGTCTCCAACAGCTTTTATAATTCTATAGTTTGCTTGATGAGGAATAAAGTGAGGGATAGAGTCAGCAGAAATCTCATTTTTAGCCAAAATCTCTTTGACATCTTTGGTTAGTGTCTTTACTGCCAATTTAAAAGTCTCATTCCCTTTCATCTGAACAAAGTTTAACCCTTGGTCAATCACCTGTTGAGAAACAGGATTAACACAACCAGGAGCTGGTGTTACTAAAAAATCAGAATATGAACCATCAGCAGAGGCATGAACATCAATAAACGCTTCAGATTTATCTTCTGTAGCAGAAATCACAGCTGCCCCTGCACCATCACCAAACAAAATACAGGTTGTTCTGTCTGTATAATCAACAATGGAAGAGAACTTTTCAGCACCTATAATAAGCACATGTTTTTTCATACCTGACTCAATAAAGGCTTTTGCCACAGAGAGGGCATAAACAAAACCTGAACAAGCAGCAGAGATATCAAAGGCTTGAACATTTTTAATCCCCAACTTATCTGAAATAATACATGAAGTTGCAGGCATATTGAAATAGTCAGGTGTGACTGTGGCACAAACCACTAAGTCAATATCAGAACTCTCTAGTCCAGCCCTTTCAATGGCTATTTTAGAGGCTTTGGTAGCCATATCACTGGTATATTCATCAGCCTCAGCAATGCGTCTCTCACGAATACCAGTACGTTTTAAAATCCACTCATCACTGGTGTCAACCATCTTTTCTAGGTCGGCATTACTTAATACTTTAGAGGGAACATAAGCCCCAATGGAATGAAATTTTGCGTACATTATTTACCTTGTGCATTTGTTTTTAGTAGTAACTCTTCTATGGCATCATTAACACCTGAGTCGTTGTAAGCTATCGCTTGAAAAATTGCATTTTTTATCGCTTTAGCATTACTTTTCCCGTGTGATATAATAGCACAACCTTTTACCCCAAGTAAAGGTGCACCACCATATTCTGCATAATCTACCTTCTCTTTGAGTTTTTTAAACACTTTTTTCTTCATCATAAATGCACCTATCTTTGCAGGGATAGATTTACGAATTTGCATCTTCATCAAATCAAATACAGTAGAGACCACACCTTCACTCGCTTTAAGGACAATGTTTCCTGTATACCCATCACAAACAACAACATCCACTGAACCATTAAAGATATCTGAACCTTCAACATTCCCTTTAAAACCAGGAACATCTTGCATCAATTTAAACGCTTCTTTGGTTAAGGAATTTCCTTTTGAATCCTCTTCCCCATTAGAAAGGAGTCCAACCCGTGGGATACGTAAACCTAAAACTTTTTGTGCATAAACTTCACCCATAATCGCAAATTCATAAAGATTTTGTGCTGTACAGTCAGTAACAGCTCCAACATCTAAAAGTAAAGTTTTAGATGAGATTGTCGGCATAATTGTCGCCAATGCAGGTTTAGAGATATGGGGTAAACGTCCAATACGAAGCGTTGCCAAAGTCATGGTTGCACCAGAATGTCCAGCTGAAACCACACCATCTGCTTTTCCATCACGTACAAGCTCAACAGCTTTAAAAATAGATGATTCTTTTCTTTTTAAAGCTTGTGTAGCTTGGTCAGACATAGAAACAACATCAGAAGACTCTACAATCTCTACTTTATTAAGATAATATTGGGGAAGAAATGAGATAATCTGTTCTCGCTCTCCTACAAGTATAGGGAGAAAACTTTTTTGGTCAAGTGCTTGAATAACACCTTCTATAATAGGCTCAGGACCGAAGTCCCCACCCATTGCATCGATAGCAATTCTAATCATCAGAACTACTTACTATGCTTTTGTTGTGTTGTATTCACCAGTTGTCATGTTCATGTGGTGAGGCATTCTCCATGTACCATCTGCATCTTTTACAGGTCTTGGTAATGTCAATTTGTAATGCGTTCTTCTTTTTGCTGCTCTTGTTTTCGAGACACGTCTTTTAGGTACTGCCATATTAAATCCTTTTCTACTTTTACGTTTTGAATGTTAAAATTCTATTTCGAACTCTTCATCATCATCTTCACATTTCTTACAATAGTGATATGAGTTTTGAACCGAAGCAATTTCACTTTGAACAATAAATTCAAGGTCTATCACACCGTCAATAAATTCGATTATATCTAAATCATCTTTAGTCTCTATAACTTCATCACTTAAAGTTAAACTAAGAGGATAGTTCATACTATTGTTGTATGTTTCTCCACATCTGTCACAAGAGAGTTCAACTTGACCCGAGAGATTTCCCTCTAATCGAAGTCGATGATAACCACTTTTTGCCAGAGTTCCTTCTAACTTAATACCTGAGACATTAAGCTCAAAAGGTTTTTTTGTCTGACCTATTTTATCATAAACTATTTTCATAGTTTAAAACCTTATACAAGCTCTCTTTGTGCAAAGAAAAAGTTAATCTCATTAACTGCATTCTCTACTGAATCAGAACCGTGAACAGCATTTGCATCAATGCTCTCTGCAAAGTCAGCTCTGATAGTTCCAGCTTCTGCTTCAGCAGGGTTTGTAGCACCCATTAAATCTCTGTTTGTTTGCATTGCATTTTCACCTTCAAGTACAGTTACAACAACTGGACCAGAAACCATAAACTCTACAAGATCTTTAAAGAAAGGTCTTTCAGCATGAATCGCATAAAATGCTTCTGCATCTGATTGAGATAATTGAATTTTTTTAGTTGCAGCAATTCTAAGATTTGCTGCTTCAAATCTTGCAAGAATTTGCCCTACAACGTTTTTTGCTACTGCATCTGGTTTAATGATTGATAATGTTTGTTCCACGATTTTGCTCCATAAGCTTAAGCGATTTCAATAAGTATTGAACCACTACTAAAGTATTTTGAGCTGGAATTATATCAGAAAATTATTAAATAAAAGATTGATTTTAAAGAAAAAAAAATAAGGGGTGTAAAGGATGGCTAAAATAGCCATCTTTTACAAAAAGATTAAAACTTAGTCTTCAACTACGTCTGAACCTGCTTCACCTCTATTGGCATGAAGAGTTAAACCATCTTTTGGTTCACCCCATACAATACACTCTTCAGTTGGACATGCTTCAGCACAAGCTGGAGTATCAAAGTGATCTACACACTCAACACACTTGTCTTCATATACGTAGTAAATCTCTTCTCCCGTTGGGTTATCATCCTCATCTACGATTGCTTCTGTTGGACATTCGTCAATACATGCTGCACAGTTGATACAAGTATCTAAAATTTTTACTGCCATTTTTTCTTTCCTTATTTTGAGTTCTCAAACTATAGCAAAAGTAGATTAAATAACCCTTTAATATTTAAAATTAATGTTTATTATTTTAACGATAAGTAGCTTTTTATCACATCTACTTTATTGGTCATTTCCCATGTAAAACCTTCATCCTCTCGACCGAAGTGTCCATAAGCTGCTGTTTTTCTATAAATTGGTTTTAATAAGTCAAGTTCTTTTATGATTCCAGCAGGTGAAAGGTCAAAAAGTTCTTTAACACAAGCTTCTATTTTATCCTCTTCAACTACTCCTGTCCCATGCGTATCAATCATAATAGAAACAGGTTCGACAACACCAATAGCATAAGCAATCTGTATAGTAACTCTCTCTGCAACCCCTGCTGCAACCAAATTTTTAGCCACATATCTTGCGGCATAAGCTGCTGAACGGTCAACCTTTGTAGGGTCTTTACCAGAAAAAGCACCCCCCCCATGAGGGCAAGAACCACCATAAGTATCAACAATAATCTTACGACCTGTTAATCCAGCATCACCTTGTGGACCACCAATAACAAAACGACCTGTAGGGTTAATATGATAGGTAATCTCATCATTTAAAAGCTCTTTGGGTATCACCTCTTGAAGCACTTCTAACATCACGGCTTCTTTAAGTATCTCTTGTGTAATATTGTCGTCGTGTTGAGTTGAAACAACAATGGTATCAATCGCCACAGGTTTGTCGTCAATATACTTCACACTTACTTGTGCCTTACCATCAGGTCTGAGAAAAGGAATCGTTCCATTTTTTCTAACCTCTGCTAGTTTTGCTGTAATCTTATGTGCCAAGAGTATAGGTAAAGGCATAAATTCTGGTGTTTCTTTACATGCATAACCAAACATTAAACCTTGATCTCCTGCTCCTATCTCCCCTGAACTTTGGTCTACCCCTTGGTTAATATCGGGACTCTGCTCCCCTATTCCATTAAGTACCCCTGCTGACCTATAATCAAATCCAAACGCTGCATTGGTATAACCAATCTCACGAATCACTTCTCTTGCTATCTCTTGCATCGGTGCATAGGTATCTGTTTTTAACTCACCTGCAATAATACAAAACCCATTACTTACCAAAGTTTCACAAGCTACCCTTGCGTTTTGATCTTTTTCAATAATATAATCTAAAATTGCATCAGATATTTGGTCAGCCATTTTATCTGGATGCCCTTCTGTAACAGACTCACTGGTAAAGATATACTCTTTTGCCATTTTTTTATTTCCTTTAAATATGTTTTGAAAGATGTTCGATGAAATCGCATACGCGTAGGGTCGGTTCACCGACCATTGGATAGGAATCTCTATCAATTTGTGGTCGATAAATCGACCCTACAGAAACACTAACCTTCTACTCTTTTAACTAACTGCTCAGGAAGCAATCCCAAACTCTCTTCTACCAACTTTGTATTACCATGGGTAATAAACTCATCTTCATACTCAAATGTTACCAATTCAACATCTGAAATTTTTGCTTCACTTAAAAACTCTAAAATAGCAGAACCTACTCCACCCATTTTTACTGAGTCTGAAAATACAAACCATTTTTTATAGCTTTTAGATAACTCACCTAAAGCCTCTGTATCTAAAGGTTTAACAAAACGTAAATCTAAAATAGCAGGGGTGGTAGCCATTAACTCTGCTGTTTGCTCTGCTCGACCTACGCCATTTCCATATCCTATAAAGAGAACATCTTTACCCTCTTGAACCATACGAGATTTTCCCAATTCAAATACTGTGGTATCTTCATCTTGTGAAGTAAATGCTCCTCTTGGATATCTAAAGGCACAGGAGGTTTGAAAATCTTTTGCAAACTCCATTGCCAACCTCATTGTAGCATCAGAGGATGGAGCAAAAATGGTCATATTTGGAATGGCTCTTAAGAAAGAGATATCAAAAACCCCTTGATGAGTCTCACCATCTTCCCCCACAAGACCTGCTCTGTCTATGGCAAAAGCAACCCCCAAATCCATAAGACAAATATCATGAATCACTTGGTCATAGCCTCTTTGTAAAAAGGTAGAATATAAAGCACAAAATGGTTTAAAACCCTCTTTTGCCAAAGGTCCCATAGAAGTAACAGCATGTTGTTCTGCAATGGCAACATCCCAAAAACGTTCAGGATATTTCGCCATCACAGCGGACATCCCTGTTCCACTTGGCATCGCCGCTGTTACACCCACTACCTTACTGTCTTTATCAGCCAACTCAACCATCATTTCCGAAAAAATAGCTGTTGAGGCTTTTGGAGCTGATTTTTTTTGAGAATTTCCTGTCTCAACATCAAAAGCACCCACACCATGCCAATGCTCTTTGTCAGAACCAGCACCCTCTGCAACTTCATACCCTTTACCTTTAGTAGTTTGCACATGAATAATTACAGGTCGTTGCATCTCTTTGGCTATTTTTAACGTTTCAATCAAAGACTCTATATTATGCCCATCAATAGGACCAATATACTCTAAGCCTAACTCTTCAAACAAAATCCCAGGGGTGATTAGGTGAAATGATTCTTCAAATCGTTTTGCTAAATAGGTTGCCCCATCAGGTAAAGTTTCTAGTATCTCTTTCGTTTTTTCCTTAAATTTTTGATAAAAAGGGGAAGCCATTTTTTGGGATAAAATACGACTCAAAGCCCCAATGGGAGAGGCAATACTCATCTCATTGTCATTTAAAATGATAATTGCTGGATACTTTCTATCTCCCAGTTCATTCATCGCTTCATACACCATACCTGCACTCATAGAGCCATCACCTATCACAGCCAAAGGGATTCGTTCCTCCTCTTCACCCTTTAAAGCAATCGCTTTAGCAGCACCTGTCGCAAGAGAGATGGAAGTTGAAGAGTGTCCTGCCATATAGTAATCACTGTCTGATTCATTGGGTTTTGTATACCCCGAAAGCCCATCAAATTGACGTAAAGTATCAAACTCATCCCATCTATCTGTAACCAATTTATGAGCATAAGATTGATGGGAAACATCAAAAATAAAAGGGTTTTTTGTCGCATCAAATACTGCGTGCATCGCTACTATAATGTCTGTTGCACCCAAAGTAGAACTTAAATGCCCCCCATTTTTACTGACCGTATCTAAAATCTTTTGGCGTACTTGTGTAGCTATATCTTCTAATTCTTTTATATTCTTTTCTTTTAAGTCGCCAAATTTATTCATCTAATTACCTTATTTAAAACTTTAAACAGTTTATCATTTTGTTCTTTAGTACCAACAGTAATCCGTACAGCATTCATCCCATATGAGGCTAAATTACGTATAATAACCCCTTGTTTTAACAGTTCATCAGCAATTTTGGTAGAATCCGTAGGTTCACTAAATAGATAGGTGATAAAATTTGTATAACTATCTATATACTCAATTCCATTCTCTTTAGCAAAAGCCTCATAACGAACTATCTCTGTTTGATGTAAAGCGATGGATTCTTTAACAAACGCTTCATCTTTACAAGCTTCAATCGCTGCTGCCAAAGAGAGGGTTGTGATATTAAAGGGTGGACGCATCTTATAAAGCTCATTAATTAACATTGTGTTTCCGATTCCATAACCCACACGCATCCCACCCAAACCATAAGCTTTAGAGAATGTACCCAAATAGATAACATTTTCAAAAGCTATCAAGTCATTAGGGACGATGCTATACTTTTCATCTTTGGATGCTGCATACTCCATGTATGCCCCATCCACCACTATCATGGTCTCTTTTCCAATCGCATTGATGATTTTTAAGACATCTTCTTTAGTTATCGCATCACCTGTTGGATTGTTTGGTGTACAAAGGTATACTATTTTAGGTTTGTGTTCATTATACGCTTCAATAAACTCTTCCACTTTATGCTCATAGCTAGGGGTTCTTACAATTTTAGCCCCCATCTGTTTTGCATAGATTTCATACATCGCAAAGGTCACTTGTGACATCAGTACAGTATCCCCCTCCTGTAATAAAGCTCGGGCAACAAACTCCAATATTTGATCAGACCCTGCCCCAATAATAATATTTTCAGGAAGAATCTCAAACTTAGAAGAGAGTGCATCTTTAAGTTCAAACATCGAATCATCGGGATATAAAAAAGCTCTGTGTGCGTTGTTAACAATCACTTCTGCCACTTTAGGATTACAACCCTTAGGGTTTTCATTTGATGCCAACTTTACCACATCTTTAGGATTAATTCCAAACTCTCTTACCACCAACTCTATCGGTTTACCTGCTTCATAAATTTTTATATTTTTTAATGCTTCATTAAATTTCATACTTATCCTTTATTTCTCTATATATCATCATTCTCTTTAACATAAGAGCCTAAAATTTTAATGGTATCTTCATGTCTTTTCATAATCTCTTCAATATGTGCATCCCCTTTATGTCCATTGAACTCAATAAAGAAGACAGATTTACCTTCAACAATATGGGACTTTATTTTTGTTAAGTTAACTTCACAACGCTCAAAGTCATTTAAAAACTCTACCAATGCACCTGGGGTATTCAGCAGAGAGACCAACATAGAAGTTTTATCATCACCTGAAGGGAGATTGTCAAAATTACTCACAATAAAAAATCGTGTTTTATTATTTGAACAATCTTCAATGTTTTCAAAAAGGATTGGCAAATGATACAGTTTTGCAGCCACATCAGCACAAATGGCAGCTGAACCCTCCTCATTCATCGCCAATTTAGCAGCTTTTGCTGTTGACTCCACAGGTATCAACTCAACCTCATCTAAGCCACACTCTTGTAAAAAGTTATGACATTGATCAAAAGCAATATCTTTTGAATAAATTTTTTTAATCTCTTTGATGTTGTTACAGGTCGTTGCTAAAGTGTGATGAATCTCTACAAATACCTCTGCAATAATTTTTAAATCATACTCTTTTAAACAATGTATCGTATCACTTACAATACCATTGGATGAGTTTTCAATAGGGATTACACCAAATTTAGCTGTTCCTTTATGTACTTCACGAAATACCCCTTTAATGGAGTTAACAGGGATATAAAAACTCATTGCTCCAAATTTGCTTTCGGCTGCTTGATGGGTAAAACTAGCCTCTGGTCCAAGAAAAGCGATAGGCTCTGGACGTTCAAGGTTTCTAGCTACAGCAAACATCTCTAAAAAAAGTGCATCAATCGCTTCATCGGTTAATTTACCATTATTGTTTGCTTTAAGGCGATTTAAAATAGACTGTTCACGCTCAGGTCTATAAATCGGTGCTCCCGTTGTATTTTTAAGCTCACCAACTTGATGAACATACTCCATTCTTTTGTTATAGAGTTCTAATAAAGTATCGTCTATGGTGTCGATTTGTATACGTAATTCATCAAGTGTCATAGTTCTTTTCCCTTTTTATTTAATAGGACGCTTTTTGGGCAAAGCCCAACAAAGCTACGCTGACGCTATGTCAACTTCAGCAGTTGGCTCATGCGACTTGTCGCATTTTAATAGGACGCTTTTGGGCAAAGCCCAACAAAGCTACGCTGACGCTATGTCAACTTCAGCAGTTGGCTCATGCGACTTGTCGCATTTTAAACTGAATCCTAAGGTTTATTGTTGCCAACTTGTATCGCAACTCTCTTCTAGTCGTACTTGGTCTTCAAATGTTTCCCGTTCACGAATCAGATAATCTTTTCCATCAAAAATAGCAACTTCGGCTGAACGCCCACGTGTGTTGTAATTGCTAGACATGGTAAAACCGTAAGCACCTGCTGAGTGTACCACTAAAATATCATGATGGTCAAGTTTTGGAAGCTCCACATTTTTCCCTAAAAAGTCACCACTTTCACACACAGGACCCACCACATCAGCAGGGGTTTTTTCACCCTCTTTTTGGACAGCTTCTATTTTATGGTAAGCGTTGTAAAGGCTTGGACGAAGTAAATCGTTCATCGCACCATCAACAATCACAAAACGTTTGTCACCATTCACTTTTTCATAAAGTACAGAAGTAACAAAAATTCCAGAATTTGCCATCATGTAACGCCCTGGTTCAGAAAGTATGGTCATATCCAAACCTTTTATTTGACTCATAATTGCTTTGGCATAATCAGCAGGGGCAATGGTTGTTTCATCATCATAAACCACACCCAATCCTCCACCAATATCAAAAAACTTAATCTCAATCCCTATCGCATCCAAAGAGCGTACCAAATCGGCTACAATTCCACATGCCTCTGTAATGGGTGCTAACTCTGTCAGCTGAGAACCAATATGAAAATGGATTCCTATAGGGTTTAAGTAATCAGATTTTTTAGCATAAATATACATACGTTTTGCAATATCTAAACTCACACCAAATTTATTTTCATGTAAACCTGTTGAGATGTAAGGGTGTGTTTTAGGGTCAACATTAGGATTCACACGAATTGAGATACGTGCCTCTACATTTAACTCAGCAGCGATTATCTCTACCCGTTTCATCTCTGCTTCACTCTCTAAGTTAATCAGTAAAATCTCTTCTTGAAGTGCTTCACGAATTTCAGAGTCTCTTTTACCCACACCTGAAAAAATAATACGGTATTTTTTAATCCCTGCTTTTAATGCACGACGAACTTCACCAATACTTACACAGTCAGCTCCAGAACCCAAGTTGGCCATATGACGAATAACAGCCAAGTTAGAGTTTGACTTTACAGCATATGCAACCAATGATTTTTTTCCACCAAAGGCATCTTTTAACTCTTCATATCGCTGTGTAATGTTGTTGAAATCGTACAGATAAAGTGGTGTATCATACTTTTTAACCAAGCTTGTAATATCTAAACTCATAATAATCGTTCCTCATTGTTATAATGGTCGCGATTTTATCTAAAATTTGGTTATAGGTTGGTGATGCATAAAGACAGCTCCTGTTTGGAGCTGTTTAGAACCCTCATCTATCTTAACCTATCCATGAGAGCAGATTGCTCAGATGAGAGCAACAATAAAATTTATTTTTATCAATTATTTAGTATATCCATTTGAATCTTTTGCTACTTCATCAGAATCTTTTTTAATATAAACTGGTACTTTAGCTTTAACAGCACCATCATTTTTCACTTCGTCAGCATTTTGAGCCATAGGGACGGCTCTTCTCAACAATGGAGGTCTGCCAAATACATCATTATAGCCATCATCATCTGGTAAGGCTGGGATGTTACAGTTGGTTGCTATATTTTCATAGAAATTTCCTTGAATAGGTATTCCTCCTGTGTAAAGCTTACTATCTACACGTAAAGTTGAAAGGTTAACTCTAAAAAATATACCACCATCTGTCCAAAAGTTATAATAGTACTTACCATCAGGACTCACATGTTGCATGTGTGACTGTGTTAAGTTAAAAATATTTTTTCTCGGAAAATTCAGAGGAATATTTCTAATAAACCGATGTGTCCGATAGTTAATGGCTGTTAAATAGGTATCGGTATGATTGGTAACGATAGCGATACCTTTTTGTTTAGAGAACGCTACATGTCCAGCACCTTTCCCTGTTTGGATTTGTTTTACAACCCTCATGGTACGTGTATCAACAACAAAAACAGCACCTTTTATTGGTCTCTTATTCACAAATCCTATAATTCTTGAACCTACAGGAGCATAAAGGTATCTTTTATCAGGTGTAATATAAAGGTTATGCCCTTGAACCCCATAAACGTTATTCACTCTTAATTTTGTCGATGCCAACTGATACAGTTTTGAGCCTCTTAAAATATATTTATAAACATGAGCAACAATACCTTTTGCTTTATTCCCTTCGGTCATACCATAAAATATTTTATTGTTCGGACTCGTCGCATCTTCAGGTATCAGTTGATGTAGCGATGAGTTTGTTTGCAAAGTTTGAACCAATGAGGTTCTCCATTGTTGACCATACTTTCTAATTTTATAAACATGTAACAATCTATTTGCTCTATCTATTAGCACAAATGATTCTGAACTAATCCAAAGGGGATGCCCTGAAATTTGGTCTCCACCAAAGTCAACATTGGTACAACGAAAAGAGGGGGAAAAGTTTTCAAAAGGGCTATAAACATTATAAGGGGGTATTATGCCTGCTCCATTTTGAGTACACTTAATATTAAACCCTGCTTTTCCTACGATTTTTGCTGTTTTAGCATCTATAAGAACACCTGCTGGTCGATCTCTTGAATTTAACAAAACCAAATTATGCGTTTTATTATAAGCATCGGCTGATCTTGGTCTAAATGGTAAATGGATGTTCTTTAAAAATCTCCCTGATTTAATACTACGAACGGTTATATAATTAGAACCTTTTGGAATCATCATCATATAATGAGCATTGGTTAATGTCCCCATTGGGTCAGCATGGTGATTTAAAGAGCCTTTAATACTCTCTTTTTTTAATACTTTCATATTGCCATAATCTATTGTAATCAAACGGTTACCAGAGAGTTGCTTGTTGTTTTCATCTGCAAAGTGTAATACTTTATTTCTATATTTTACTTCACACCCCTCCCCTCCATCAATATGACCTTTGGTCTTAAAAGTATAATCTTTACTAACCACTCTATTTCCAGCTCTGTCTTCTGAAATAACCCTATAATGGTAGAGTGTTCCTTCTCTTAAACCTCTAAGACTTTGTCTATGTTGTGTATATCTAAAACTCTCTTCTTTATTTGAAAAGTTTCCATATTGGATGGTTGTTCCATATTCAACTTGCCCTGTTCCTCTCTGATTTAGTTGCCATGATATTTTTGCATAATTCTTGTTTACAAAAGTAGCTTGTACATCAGATATCTTAAAAGAAGGGACTATTTTGTCATTTGTTAACTCTATCGTATCTATCTCTCCCGAACCTTTTATTTTAAAGGCATTAACAACCAATAATTCATTATCAGGTTCATACTTTTTGATATCAGCCTCTAAATCACGTACTATCTTGATCCATTTTCCATTTTTACTTCGAGAGCCTAAACCTATTTTAATATATCTTTTTTTATAAAAGCCTTTATCATAATCTCGATGGTCATAAAAAAGGACGCGTTTCCCTTTTCTTGTCATCACATAAACAGCAATTTTAAACTTCTCGTTAAATTTCATGCTCCATTTAAGTATTTTTTCACTTCTATTTGCCCATGCATCTGTACCTCTTTTGTCTCCGAGCATATACGCATTAGCACGACCTTTTCCTCTAAAAGAGATAACTTTCGTTCTTTTTTCATTATCATATTTACTTTGAATAATAGCCCCAAAGGGTTTATTATCAGAAATTTTCCATTTGGATATTCCATTTTCACCATTTTCATAAACGGTTGCCAAAGCTAAATTTGTGGTTAGTATTAGTGGTATTAAAATTTTACTATATTTCATAATGACTCCAAATATTATTTTTGTTATATTTTATTATATAATATTTTATATTATTATACTGTTAAGTTTTTTTTTAACCATTTTAAGTCAGTATGCTTTTAGATAGAAAGGGAAAGATAACGGCTCTTGTTGAGCCGTTTTTTAATGTTGTTCGATTATTTGTTTTTAACAACATCTACCGAAAGAAGTTTAACTTTTGGTAGTTTACTTACATCATAAGTATATTTATGAATCTCTTGTTTCGCTGTAATGCTATAACTCACAGAAAACTTTGTCTTACTAATATAACCATGTTCGGCTGAAACATTATCAACATGTCCATTTTCAAGATTTTCTTTAGGAGCTATGATATCTAATTTTATCAATTGACCTTTTCTATTAATCGTATAATAAGTTGAATCATTACGCACATTAATAAGGAAGATATTCAAATTTTTCACTTTTGCAAAGGTTGGTGTCTGTCTATCACTGTGTGTCCAGATATTATAATCCATCAACTTATTTGTTTTGCTGTTAACCACAAACCACTCATGTCCAGAACTAAAATAGTATGATTTAGGTTGATACGCAAAAAAATATCTTTTATTTTTGGTATAAAAACGATTTTTAGGATAGATGTCTAGTTTTTTCCTCTTATCCAATCGTATGTCATCAACAAAAGCATCACCTTTAAATCTAAAACCATTCACAGCAACAATAGTGTTGTCAGGTTCATACTCTTTTAAATCTTTTTCTAAATCCCTAACATAATCATGCCAATATCCATCCATAGAAACTTTTCCCAATGAGTGATGGATATAACTTGTTCTTTTCCCTTTGATAAAGCCCATATCCCCTTTACTATGTGTATAATAGAGATAACGATACCCTTTTTTTGTAGATACATAAACATAAAGTTTGTACTTCCCATCTACTTTCATAGACCAACTTAATACTTTTTCCGTGCTATTGTTCCATGCCCTATCACCTTTTCTAGCACCTATCTCATAAGCATTTTTTCTACCTTGCCCCTTAAATTGAATAGCGTTTGGTTGTTCTTCTAAATCACTTTTTCTTGGTTCATTATAGACATTTTCAATCGTCGCACCTGCTGGTTGATTATCATAAACTATCCAATCATCAACTCCTGACTTTCCATCTTCATAAACAGTTGCCGAAACAACACTTATGCTTACTCCTAATAATACTAAATACTTAAAATAATTCATACAGTTCTCCATATAGTTTTTTATTGTTAAAATATATTTTATTATATTTTTGTTTAAGAAGCAATAATATTAGATGAATGATTTATTTATAAAGTTTTAGTAAAGAAATTGAGTTTATTATATTAATTTAGGCGATTGAGTTAAAGTATAAAAAGCATAAATAAAGAGAAAGAATATTGGTAGAATAATAACCAATTCAGGAAGAAATGTTCCATTTTTCCCCATACCTTGTAAGGCAAAAAGGATTCCCCAGGTAAACAGTGTACCCCCCAAGGCTTTCATACTTGTGGTCGTTATATTCATATAACGTGCATGAAAAGGGAAAGAAAAGAGAAGTATCATCAACAAGGCAATAGAGAAAAGGGGCATAATTATTTTACTATAAATATTAGCCCGTAATGAATCGGTTGAAAGTCCTTGATTTTGAAGTAAGGGATAACTCATAAAACTTTCAGATAAAGTCAACTCTTTACCATCATAAATTGATTTCAAAATTTTAGGTTGATAATTTTTTAAAGTATGCAAAAGGGGAATCTCTTCAACTTTTAAATAAGTGTCCCCTTTAGCATCTATCCGTTTTGATTTTTTAATGGCATCCAAGGCTACCCATTCATGAATATTGTACCACGCCTCTTTTGCTGTAAAAGTTTCTACCACTTGATTATTTTTCATTTTAAAAATGGTAAGTTTTTCCATTTTATATCTTTTAGGAATCAATGTTTCTATATAGATAAAACTATTGTTATATTTAAAAAAAAGATCTTCTGTTTTACTAATACCATACTGTTTCTTTTCTATCGTCTTTGAAGTATCATGGGCTATTGCAAAAGAGGTGAAATTTAAACCTACAAAAAAGAGATAAGTAAGTATGCCAATCAGAAGAAAAGGTTTAGCAAACTCTTTACGTGTCACACCTAAGGCATAAAAAGAAGCTTCTGTATTTTGTTTAATAAAAGAGATTTTTGTCCAAATAGCACCAAAAATAATGGCTAAGGGATAGAGAAGATTAAGAGACTCTTGCCACTTTGAAAAAGCATATAATACTTTCATATTAAAAGAGGTCATGGCTGAACCATTCATTAAAAAATCAAGACCCGTAAAAAGTCCTGTAAGTCCTAGTAAAATTATAAGCATATTTTTCACATAATGGAAAATAACATACTTAAAAAACATCTAGTTAACTTCCAAATGATTTTAATGAATATCTTGACTTTACTTCATTTAATGTTTTAGATTTCAACTCTTTAGTTGCACAAGCTACATGGTCTACCCAAGCACTTAACACTGTATCTTCTTCTGAAGAAAAATTATGTAAAACATAATCAGCAACTTGAGATTTATATTCTGGTTTTCCAACCCCCATACGCACTCGACAATACTCTTTTCCTATCATCGCATCAATAGAACGTAGACCATTGTGTCCACCATGTCCACCACCATTTTTAAAACGGAGAGCTGAAAAAGGTAGGTCAATATCATCATGAATTACTATAATATCTTCTAAATCAATTTTATAAAAATTTTTAACAGCCTGAACAGAGTTTCCAGAAAGATTCATAAATGTAGTAGGTTTTAACAATAAAATATCAGAGGATTTAAAAAGTTCGCCCTGAAAGGCATTTTTGGAGATTTCTCTAGCTCCAAAGTCAGAGACAAGTTTGTCTATGACTTTAAAACCAATATTATGTCGTGTATCTTCGTATTGTGTGCCTGGATTTCCAAGTCCTACGATTAACAACATAGGCTAAACTACTTATTTAGCTTTAATTACACCAACAACAGCAACATCCGTTCTGTCCATTAGTCTACAGTTAGCAGGTGCTTCCATATCTCTAATAAGAATAGAATCATCTCTGTCAAGATTCTCAACATCTAATGTAAAGTTAGCAGGGATATTTTCAATAGCACCTCTTACTTTAATTCTTTTCTTTTGAATCTGTAATACACCTTTGTTTTTTAAACCTTTTGGTGTACCTGATGTTTTAACAGGAACAAGATAGTTTGTTACCTGACCTGGTACGGCTACTCTAAGGTCTACATGTATAACATCTCCATAAACTGGGTGTAGTTGATACTCTTGAATAACTACGTTTAACTCTTTACCATCTACTTGTAAAGGGAGAACCAACTCTTCTTTAGCTCTTACAGCTTTAACAAAATCACCTCTTTTAAACGCAGCTTGAATATTCTCTACACCATTTGCATAGATGTTAGCTGTTAGATAACCATCTCTTCTAAGCTTCTTTGCCGAAGCTGTTCCGATACTCTCTCTAGTAATACCTTCTAACATGTTTGTCCTTAATAATTAAAATTAGGGGCGAATTATACCCATAAACTATTAAGGTTTAGTTATTTTCTTATAGGTATCTCTAAAAAGCTTTACAATTGAGGTGTCATCCAACTCAGAAGTTTCACCCTTTATCTTTAAAATCTCAATTTCGCTTGATTTCGAAGTCAAAATTTTATTTTCTTCTTTTAAAGCATCTATCTCTTTTTGATACTGAACCAACTGATTTTCAATGTGTATAAACTGATCTTTGGAGATAATAAACTCATCCTCTTCACTCTCTATGGAGTTACGTTTCAACTCCTCTTCTAAATCAGAAATTTTCTTTTGATAACGAGCTATAGATTCTTTATTTTCATTATTTTTTGAACTCAACGCTTCCAACTCTGCTTCTAGCTTCTTCACTCCATTCTCTTTTACAACAGAAGAAAACTTTAACTCTTTAAACTTATCCAAACCTTCTGTATCTTTAGAATATTGATTTTTTAATTGTTTTTCTTTATCTGAACATAACCGATAGGTCTCTTCTACTTTATCTTCAGCTTTGACAACAACCTCTTCAAGCTCTTTGAGTTCAACATTCTTTTTAGCATACAATTTTTCCAAATTATTAACCTGTTGTACCAATGCCTGATTGTGTTCTTTTGCAGTAGTATTCTCATTAACTGTGTTTTGTGCAATATGTAGTGCTTGTTGTACTTGCGTGAGTTCCAAAGAGCGTTCATCAAATGCTTTACTCTTATCTTCTAATAATGTATTCAATTCTTTATTGGTATCGGTTAATGTTAAAAGCATTGCTTTATTGTCACCATACTCCCTATTTAATTTAATTAATTGATCATCTTTTTCAGCCAAATCATTGTTTAATTTATCAAGGGTTACTATATGTTTTTTTGCTTGAATAATTTTTGAAAGTAACCAACCGATTAAAAATCCTAATAAAAGTGCTACCAATAAACATAAAACCATTTTACTTATTAAATCTATCATTATTTATCTCCTTTTTAAATAAATTTCAACCCGTCTATTTGAAATATCATATGGTTTTTGGGGTAAAAGTAGTTTACTTTCCCCAAAACCTTTTGCTGTAATATTTTCAGCTTTTAAACCTTTTTTGATAAGATATTTTTTGACAGCACTTGCCCTTACTTGACTAAGTATTAAGTTATTTTTTTCTTTACCTCCAGCATCTGTATGTCCCTGAATCTCAAGTAAAACATCATTTGGGTCTTTTAATGCTGTAACCAATTCATCTAAGACTTTTTTCCCTTCTGAGGTGATCTTTCCACTACCTCTTAAAAAATGAATCTGTTTATTTTTTAAAAGTTTAGATATCTCCTCTTGAGCTTTTTGAATCTCATCTTCTTGCTTATCATTATCTTTCTCAATTTTATTGTCTTTTTTAATATCATCTTTAATAATTGTAAATCGAGGTTTTTCTTTTACAGCAATGGTTGTCATATCATATATTTTATAGGCTAATTTATGCTCTATAAGGATGGAAGAGAGATGGCTTTTTGCCTCTTGACTTTCAAAAACTCCTTCTAGTTTTATCCCTTGATTTTCCACTGAAATTTTTGCATTTTCTACACCAACCTTATCAAACAATCCAATGGTTGATAAAACCAAATTTTTCCAAGACAAGGTTTCACCATTATCTAAAAAAGTCACAGAGTTGTCACAAGAGTTTGTATCAACACACTCTGCAATAAATTTTTTAAATTCATCCCCCTCTTCCAATAAAGGCAATGCTCCCGAGATAATTTTTTGTTGATTTTCTGTATGATAAAAGAAAGTCGAGGTCTCTTTATTTATAATTTTCTCTTCTTTTACAATATCTTTCTCTTCTTCATTTAATGAGACATCTTTAACTGGTTGTTTATCGAAATCTTCCTCTTTTTCAATATTTAAATTTGTAATATTTAAGGCTTCTTGTTCCTTTTTTTCTGTCACTACAGATGCTATTAACTTTTTATTTGAATCGCCCCATTTTAATTCTTTATAATAGCTCTCTGCATTAGAATAAATACAAAGAAAAATTAACAACATTGATGCTAATAAACCAATCCAAACAACACTTTTACTGTTCATATCTCGCCCTTTTTTTTAATGTTTTATTATATTATAAAAAGTTACCTAAGTAAATAGTATAAAGAATATAATACTTTTTTATAAGAAATTATACCTCTTCTGGCTCTTTTAAGTCAAAAATGTCCTGCTTCTCTGTAGAGAGAGTACCTCTCTCTCCTGAAATCCCTATCCCTTGTAACTTTAATTTCATATCTGAAGCATTGGTTGCATTTTCCAATACAGTAGATTCATCTATTTTACCTTGATTAAAAAGATCTAAAAGTGCTTGGTCAAAAGATTGTGAACCATAAATCTCTTTCCCCTCTTCTATGGTATCAAGTATCTCATAATCTTTATTTTCCATAATCAAATCTGATATCCTTGGTGTCTGCTTCATAATCTCAATCGCGGCTGCCCGTTTACCATCAACTGTCTTCACAAGACGCTGAGAAACCACCCCTGCAAGTACTGAACCCAAAGTCATACGGATACGATTTTGTTCAGCTTGTGGAAACATACCAATAACCCTGTTTATAGTCTCTTTTGCATCCAATGTGTGAAGCGTAGAAAATACCAAGTGACCTGTATTGGCTGCATGAAGGGCTATCTCAATGGTCTCCAAGTCACGCATCTCCCCTACCAAGATAATATCTGGGTCTTCCCGTAAAGCCCCTTTTAAAGCATTTGAAAAAGAGTGTGAATCTTGACCTATTCCCCGTTGAGAGACCAAAGACTCTCTATCTTTATGAACAAATTCTACAGGGTCTTCGACAGTAATAATATGTTTTTTCTTAGAACGGTTGATTCTATCAAGCATCGCTGCTAAGGTTGTAGACTTTCCTGATCCAGTTACCCCAGTTACCAAAATAAGCCCTCTGTGCATATCTGCTAACTCTGCAATGATAGGGGGTAAATTTAACTCTTCTAAGGTTAAAATTTTCACAGGAATAATTCTCATTACCGAGCTTAAGCCATTGAGTTGATAAAAAAAGTTGACCCGAAAACGGTTATCTTCATCTAAAACATAGGTACAATCCAACTCTTTATTGGTCACCAATTCATTGTATTGTTTTTCCGTTAAAATCGCTTGGGCAATACCATCTAACTCTTCATGGGTCATCATTTTATCACCAAGTTTAAGCAGGTCACCATTGACACGTAAACGGATAATCGCTCCCGATTTTAAATGTAAATCACTTCCACCATTATGTATAAGGTTTTTTAAATAAAATTGTAGTTTTTTTTCCATAATATATACTTTCTTAAAATTTTATTAAATTATATCATAAAAATTTTAACTAATAAAAAATAAAATATTTGAGAAAGAGATGAGCTTGAAAAAGGAGAAAAACCTCAATAGCTATAAACAGTATTGAGGAAAATTAAAAAGTTATTTTATTTGCTCTAACATATCTTTAAACGATTGTTCAAAAGATGCTAAACCTTCATCAAGAAGTTGTTTATAAATTTTTTCCATATCGAAACCATTGTCTTCTAAGTTCATAAAGTAACCATTAATCACTTTGT
>Ga0256827_10000385_pt1 | contig 27210 bp, 30 predicted proteins | sample CV84metaG_FD_185977 | JGI IMG/M metagenome (GOLD analysis project Ga0256827, IMG submission 185977) | Hydrothermal vent microbial communities from East Pacific Rise, Pacific Ocean - CV84 | ecosystem: Environmental > Aquatic > Marine > Hydrothermal vents | place: Pacific Ocean: East Pacific Rise...
GCGTAGTAAGTGCTGACCACATAGGAGTAGAGCTTGAATTTATGTATATGCTCTGTACAGCACTGAAAAAAGCACTTGATTCTGATGACCAAGAGGGTGTGTGTGAATTACTTCTTATTCAAAGAGGATTTTTAAAGGATCATTTATTGGAGTGGATGCCACTTTTTCTTATTAATGCAAAACGTGAATCACGAACACCACTGTATCATGATGGAACAGAACTTACCTTAGAGTTTATTTTATCTGACTATGAATATGTGATTGAAAAATTAGACGAGACCTGTAAAATAGAGGCAAATTAAAGCAGATGTCTTTACATTTAGAAATAGCCTCATGTATACGGGCTAAAAGTAAATTTTCAAATTGTACAAAGTGTATTGATGCCTGTCCCGAGTCCATTACTTTAGTAGATAATTTGCCTAGCTTTGCAAACAATACAGGCGTGGAAGCTGCATCTTGCGTGGGTGTTTGTCCTACAGAAGCATTTTCATTGTCTGATTTTTCTACAACAGAATTCTTTTTTACTTTTTTAGATTCTAAGATTCGTCTTATCTCTCCTAAATTAAATGTACCATGTCTCTCCGTATTTAGTGTAGAGCATCTTATCTCTTTGGCACTGGCAAGTGATGATGAGATTACCTTAGATTTAAGTTCGTATGATGAAGAAAGTATTCTTTATGAGCAGATAGAAGCACGTATAGAAGAAGCAAACTTCGTACTTTCTTCGTTTTCTAGTAAAAAATTAGTTAGTAATGTTGATGTATCTGCTATCAAAGAAGAAGTACAAAAAGATGAAGATATTAGCTCTCGTCGTTCCTTTTTGGGAAATGTCTCACTCAAAGGTGCTATTAAACATAAAATGACTTTTGATGAGGCTGTGGAAGCAGATGAATTGAAAATATTTGATTTAGACAGAGCGACTATTGCAAAAATACGAGAAAAAAATGTACCTGATAAGCGTAAAATTCTTTTTACGATACTCAAACAAGTAGGTGCACCAGATGATTTTGAAGTATTAGCAGAAGAAGATATTGGCTTTGTTTCTCAAAAATTTGTAGATGATAGTTGTACCAATTGTCAGATTTGTTACCGCATTTGTCCTACGGGTGCATTGAGTAGTGATGCTAAGTTCTCATTAATCCATTTTGATGCGATGCTTTGTGTAAAGTGTCGTCTTTGTCATGATGCATGTGAACCAGAATCTATAAAGCTTCAACCAGGTTTTGAGATAAAAGAATTGTTTGAACCTGCACAACGTACCTTGGCTACATTTAATATTAAGCGATGTAATGAATGTGGTAATAACTTTACCTATACAGGTGGAGAACAAGCATGTCTACGCTGCTTGGCAGAAGAAGAAGAAGCAATATTTTTGCATAGCAATGCCAAACAGATGAAAACAGCCCTTGAAGCGAAGAGCGAGGAAGAATAATGAAACCAGAAGAGATAAAACCTGATACGGGGCTGTGTACTATCTTAGGACACAATGCACAAACAGGTTATATGCGACGTTATTTTAATAAAATTATGAAACATAATGAAAAAAATGCTACAGCAATTGCACTCAATATTACGGATGAACACTTTGATTTCACTATGACAAATGTGGGAGAGTCAAAAGTAGATAAAATGATGATAGAACGTGAGTTCTCAGCTAAAGCTGTACACTACTGTGAATCATTAAATGAATGCGCATCTCGTGAAAATAAAGTAGATTTTATAGAGGTCAAAGAGGGAAAGGTCAAAGGATATTGCCTTGAAGATGAAGCAAAAGCACTTTTTGATAAGCCAGAGTTTTTAGATGATCAAATTCTGTTTGTCGCTAAAATGATGATACTTGCCAATCGTTGGTTTAATACAAAAATAGATAGAGATGATATACCCCTTCTCATAGAAAATAGATAATAAGGAAATAGTATGCCAAATAATATGGATATAGAAGAGTTAAAGAAAGCATTTGAAACATTTGATAAGCCCCCTGCATTTTGTCCAGAAGGACAGTGTGAATCAGATGAAGAGGTAGATTTACAAGACTATCCTTCTTATACTGAAGCATTGTATGCAAAATTGGTAGCTCCTGCTGCTAGTGGTATTTATTTGTCACGTTGGGATATAAAAGATATTGCATTAGTAGCAGGTGATTCTATGGCGATTCACCCACGTAAACGTATGTTTGAATTACTTATGAAGTATGCAACATCTAAAGAGAATATGCAATCTGTACTAGATGCACTGCAAGTGCATATGGAAGACAAAGTACGTATTTATGAGGAGTTTATACAAAACTATCCAAATAGTTCTGAAATTTTTAAACCAAAAGTTGATAAAGCACGAAAAACAATAAGACTCTTTCCTAAAATTATAGAAGAGTATTTTGAATAGTTACTTAAGTATTAGTTTAAATTATTACTATAATAAGTTATGTTAATAATAAGGTAATATTTTTATACCATAATACCACTGTCCAACGATTTTAATACAAAGGATAGATTATGAAAACAAAACTAGGACAAATACTATTATTTACTATGATACTTTTAGGCGGTACACTTTTTAAAATGATGAGAACCCTTCACTCAATTAAACAATAATTTATATGAAATGTCTATATTTATAGGCATTTCTCTTTTCTACCCTTACACACCTTAACATACTTGCAGTATAATATTTATATATCAATATTACAAGGTTCCCCATGTCAGAAATAACCAAAGAAAAAACACTCGAATACCACAAAAATGGAAAGATAGGTATAGACCTTACTAAACCTTGTGATTCCCAGCATGAACTCTCTTTAGCTTATACCCCAGGTGTAGCCATACCTTGTTTGGAAATAGCTAAAGATAAAAATCTCTCTTTTGAATATACCAATAGAGCCAATCTCGTGGCTGTAGTGTCAGATGGTACAGCGGTACTTGGATTGGGAGACATAGGTCCAGAAGCGTCTAAGCCAGTGATGGAAGGGAAATCAGTACTCTTTAAAAAGTTTGCGAATGTTGATGCCTTTGATATTGAGTTAGATGTACATACGGTAGAAGAGATTGTAGCTACATGTAAAGCCATTGCACCTACCTTTGGTGGGATTAACCTTGAAGATATTTCAGCGCCTCGTTGTTTTGAGATAGAGCGTATTTTAAAAGAGGAGTTAGATATTCCTGTATTTCATGATGACCAGCATGGAACTGCCATTATTACAACAGCAGGACTGATGAACGTACTTGAGCTTACAGGAAAAAAAGCAGAACACATTAAAATAGTAGTGAATGGTGCAGGAGCAGCAGGTATCTCTTGTGCAAAAATGTATAGAAAATTAGGGGTTGGTAATATTGTCATGTGTGACTCAAAAGGTGTCATTTCTACATCAAGAACAGATTTAAACAAATACAAAAAAGAGTTTGCTATAGATACAGATGCTAAAACTTTAGATGATGCTATAGAGGGTGCAGATATGTTTTTGGGACTTTCTGTTGCAGGTGCTTTAAGTAAAGCAATGGTTGCTAAAATGGCACCAGAGCCTGTGATTTTTGCCTTAGCAAACCCAACACCAGAGATACTGCCAGAAGAGATAAGAGAAGTAAGAAATGATGTTATCATTGCTACAGGGCGTTCTGATTATCCTAATCAAACAAACAATGTACTAGGCTTTCCTTTCATTTTTAGAGGAGCATTGGACGTACGAGCTAAGAAAATTACTGAAGGTATGAAGATGGCAGCAGCACATGCCTTGGCAGCATTGGCAAAAGAGCCAGTGCCTTACTATGTAAAAGCTGCGTACCATAATGACCATATTGAGTATGGTAAAGAGCATATTATCCCACTTCCTTTTAACAAAGAAGCACTCATATGGGTAGCATCTGCTGTGGCAAAGACAGCTTTTGAAGAGGGTGTAGCAAGGGTAGATTCTTATGATGATGAAGTTTATAAAGAACATTTACGTTGTATTATTTATGGGTGTCCTGAAGAAGAGTAGGTAAGTATGCATTTAAAATCCTACCTCAATTTTCATGAGCTCTTAGCAGACGACAGTACCCCACGTGAAGAGAATAGAGCTTTTGGCTTGGCACATGTTTTATTGAAAAATAAACCTATAGAACAGCTTGTTTCATGGCAAGAAGAACATAGTAATAAACTTCAACAGCCCAGTACAAGTGAAAAGTTTGCCTCGTATTTGTATGGTGTGACATTAACTTTGGGGATAGTGGCATTTATTTTAGGCTTGCTTTCTGGTATAGGTTTACTTTCCTATAGTGGACATGAGCCTGTGAATGTGATTTATTTTATCGCAATGGTTGTCTTTTTCCCACTGTTTACCATGTCTCTTACACTTTTTTCGATGTTACGTGCCAACAGTGCACAAAGTTTGCTTGTACATGTGTCACCAGCCTTTTGGATGGAAAAAATACTCTCTTTTTTACCCAGTAAAATACAAAATAGTATGAAAGAGATAAAGATTAATCCTCTCTTATTAAATTGGATTGTGATTAAGCGTTCACAACTCATAGCACTCTTTTTCTCTTTAGGATTATTGGTAGCGCTTCTTGCCATGGTAGTAACAAAAGACATTGCTTTTGCATGGAGTACAACTTTACACATCACGCCAGAAGCATTTCATAGTTTTTTAAACACTGTTGCATTACCTTGGAGAGACTTCTTCCCTTCAGCTGTACCTTCCATAGAGTTGATAGAACGTAGTCAGTATTTTAGATTGGGTGATAAATTAAGTGAAGAGATGATAAACAATGCGTCTCAGCTAGGAGAATGGTGGAAGTTTTTAGCTTTGGCCACACTATTTTATGCGCTTATTTTACGATGTATGATGTATCTCTTGGCAAGCTTTGGATTAGATAGGGCTATTAAAAAATCATTTCTTACACTTAAAGGATCCAGTAGGTTGCTTAAGGAGATGAATGAACCCATCATCACAACACGTGCACTAAATGATGAAGAGAGGTTTGTTCCTAGTGAAGAGAATTATGAACAAATTATTCATGTGCTTGATGCTTCCTATGATGTAGTACAAGGTTGGGCTATTCCCAAGGAACAATTGGTGGTACTCAATGATAGTTTTTCTGTCATAGCCCCAAAGTTTTTTGAAGTAGGTGGAGCCAATAGTTTTGAAGAAGACAATGAAGTCATCTCGAAGAGTCATGGAGAAGTACTTTTCTTTGTAAAAGGCTGGGAACCTCCTACGATGGATTTTGTTGATTACCTTCAAGAGCTAGCTCAAAAGGTAGATAAGGTAATAGTGGTTCCCGTGGGCACAGCTGAAAATAACTATGAGATAAAGCAACGTACCATAGATGTTTGGGATAGAAAACTTTCACAATTAGCAGAGGAAAAAGTATGGCTGAAAAGATAGCAACACAGCATCCTAAATTTGCAGTAGTAGGACACCCAAATAAAGGAAAAAGTTCTATAGTGTCCGCTTTGGCAATGGATGACTCTGTGCAAATATCAGATACTCCTGGGACAACAGTCAAGCAGCGTTCTTTTCCCTTAAAGGTAGATGGTAAGGTGGTGTATGAACTCTTTGATACCCCTGGGTTTCAAAGAGCGAGAAGAGTACTTGCTTGGCTCGAAAAACATGAAGTAAGTGCAGACAAAAAGCAAGATGTGGTAAGAGCCTTTATCCATGAGCATAGAAATGATGAACGTTTTAATGATGAAGTCCAACTGCTTGAACCCATTATGGCGGGAGCTGGTATCATTTATGTGGTAGATGGCTCTAAACCTTATGGATCAGAGTATGAAGCAGAGATGGAAGTGTTACGTTGGACAGGACAGCCCTCTATGGCACTGATAAATCATATAGATGAGTCTGACTATAGTCAAGAGTGGAAAAGGGCATTAGAACAGTATTTTAAGATGGTACGTACCTTTAATCCTATGCAGACTAGTCTTGCGCAGCATATGAATATATTAGAGAGTATGGCACAGTTGAAAGAAGAGTGGACCGCTCCTGTAAAATCTTCTATGGTACTCTTTGAGTCTTACCATAAACAGATGATAGAACGTTCGGCTTTTTTAGTAACACGTCTGGTATATGAATCTACTTCTTCCATAGAGAAATTTGGATTTAGTACAGAAGAAGCAAGTGATGAAGACAAAGAACAAATAGAACGCAACTATAAAAATAGACTAAGGGAACTCGAACATCATACGCAAGAGAAAATAGAACAAGTATGGAACCATGATCATCTGCAAATAACACAAGAAAATCTAACCTTTGAAGGGATGGATTTGTTTTCTGAAGAGACAGCTTCTGTCTTTGGCTTGACACAAAAAGAGCTCATTGTTACAGGTGCAACTTCAGGTGCCGTAACTGGTGCGGGGATAGACTTACTTTTTGTAGGGCATACGCTCTTACTTGGTAGTGCTATTGGTGCAGTGGTCGGTGGTGTAGGTGCATACTTTGGGTTTAAAGAGTTAGCCGAAGTCAAGGTACTAGGACACACCCTAGGCAAAAAGTACCTTCAAATGGGTCCGATGGAAAACAGAAACTTCCCTTATATTTTACTAGGTCGTGCACTCTATCATACCTCGAGAGTGTCGAAACGTTCTCATGCAATACGTGGTGTAGCAGAACTTGAAATGGATGCTACATTTAAAGAAAAATGGCTAGATGATGATTTGAGAAAATCTTTAGAGAAATACCATAAGATTTTTCGTTCTGGAAAAGAAGTGGAGGTAGAAGTTTTGAAGGAGTATGAGGTACTTGTAGAGAAGGCTTTATTGGGTTTGATGGGAGAGGAAGATAATTAAAATAGTATTTATATTTTTTATGATTGTTTTATGTTTAGTTATGACATTGTCCTGAAGGAGCGGCTTCTTCAATGTTATCAAATACCCATTCACCATCTTGTGCATTTTGTACAAAAGTGACCATAACATTTAAAATATCAATATCTTTTTGTTTACCACAATTCCAACGACACGTCTGTGTCCCTATACGGGTTGTTGTTGCAGGAAGTGTGTGAATACTTGCGAAGGGACAAAGAGGTGGCTTTGGTGTTGGAAATAAATTTAGCAAGGTCCATGTCACCTGATGAATCTTATAAAGATTATCGAATGATGGTACTAAAGAGAGAGGAGAAATTTTTTTATTCCCTTCACATCCTATAAGAATTATTGCAGCGACTGTAAAAATAAATATGCTTAATTTTTTAATAGAGTATCCTTGGTTTATATAGTTTAATACATTCTTATAGTTTATTATTTCCTAGATTAACTTAACTTCTTCTTTGTTCGTAAGTCTCTATAGTGTAAAATGTACAAAATTCTTAAGAAGGAGTATTAAAGTGAGATATATTATTTTATTAATGTTATTTTTGTTTTCTTATGGAAATGAACAAAGAGTGTTAGTCACTGGATTTACAATACATGAACATACGAATGATCGTTTTGGTGAAAAATATAATGGATATAACTATGGTGCTGGATATGAATATAATTATTTTACTGAGTATAATGAACTTTATTATGGCATGAATGCTTTACTTTTCAATGACTCTTTTGAAAACCCACAGTTTGTATTTGGAATGGGGCACTCGTACCGTTTTGATTTAACTCCCGTTGATATTTCTATTGGGTTAAGTGGCTTTATAGGAATTAAAAAGATATATACAGATAAGGATATAAGTCGTGATGATGGGAAGTATGGTGTAACAGGAGGATTTGGTCCTACGGTGAATCTCTATTATGATGACTTTAGTATAAATTTTGTTTATGTACCAGGGTTTAAATATAAAGAGTTAGATACTACAGGATTTTTATTTACTTACTTCAGTTACAAGTTTTAAAAATATTCTATTTCTTATGTGTTTTTTCTAGGCAAAACTTTTCATTTCTCTTATTCCAAGATTGACCAATAATTTTGCGCATAAGACCATCTATATTGCGTATAACCAAAAGATTATAAATTAGTTTCAAAACCGTTTTTGGTTCTCGTGGAAAGGCTCTAAGTGCCATAGAAAAACTAATGTCATCATAGATGATATAATGCCAATATCCTGATGGGATATAGATGACATCACCATGATTCAGTTCGGCAATTTCTCCATGTAAATTCTTTAATGCTGGATAAGTTTCATAATCTGGGTTTTCATAATCAATTTTGTGTAGACTACTAAAAGAGAAAGGTACATGGTAAATATACTTTGTTTGTTCGGGAGAAAATAGCATAATACGTTTTTTACCACCAAAGTGACAAAGTAGTATGTCTGCCATATCGATGTCAAAATGCATTTGTACTTTTGCACCTTTACCACCCAAAAATAAGACAGGTAACTTCTTAAAAAGTGCTAGACCAATATCTGGATAGCTAAAATCTTTTGTGAGTTGGGGTACTTCAGCTAGGATATTGTAAAAAAACATACGAAGATTATTTTCACCTTGTGCTAATAATTCTAAATAAGATTTTAATTGCATTTGTGCTGCTGGGGCATGTTGATGTTTTTTATCTGTAGAAGGTTTACTATCGTAGAGTGGTACGGTATGGTCTCCCGCAACTTCTTTAATATACTCTATATCCCATTTCTTTCGAGCAACCCAATCTTTTGTAAGTTGTGTGATAACGACGGGTTTCTTTTGTTTTTTATACTGGGCTATAAAATCTGCTTTTTGTACAGTTTCTATGCGTTTAACTGGTTTTAGTTTCATCATTACGTGCTCTGTCTTTTAATATCATGATATAAGTGATTATAGTGTAAAATTGCTTATTATTATATAGAGGACATTTTGATGGTAACAAGTGAAAACTTTAAAGAGGTACTGATAAAATATTTAAACCTTGAAGATATTACGCCTAGTGAGATTAATGACAGTGATGCTTTATTTGGTGAAGATGGGTTAGGTTTGGATTCTGTAGATTCGATAGAATTAGTATTAGCCATTGAAAAAGAGTATGGTGTTAGAATTGTAGATTCAAAACTTTATGAGACAATTTTTGCATCAATTGAAAATCTTTTACAATACATAAATGAAAACAAAAAATAGAGTTTATATAACGGCAACAACTTCTTCAAGTTGTGCAGGAGATAACAGCCAAGTACTTTTTGAGAATATTCTTTCATCTTCTACCGGTATAGCACAAGATGCCGACTATTTTTTTAATGCCAATCCTGCCATTGGAAAATTAACTTCTTGTGAGACTTTTCATGATGAGCTTATTTTACAATGTAAAAAAAATTTAGAAAATAGCCAATTAAAAAACTATAAAGAGACACTGCTTATTATTGGATCTTCTGTTGGAGGAATGAGTACAACAGAAGATATCTATATGCACACAAAAGACTATGAAAATATAGATCCCCATAAACATCATATTCAAGCAATTTCAAATAGCTTAATGGTTGAGTTTGATTTTTATGATACCTTGTCTTTTTCTACAGCGTGTACCTCTAGTGCCAATGCTATTGGTTATGCCTATGAAGTTTTATCAAAAGGATTATATAAAAATGTACTGGTTGTAGGTGCAGATAGTTTATCTCGAACTACAGTAGGGGGATTTCTAACTTTAGGTGTATTATCATCTGAACCTTGTAGACCATTTGATAAAAAAAGAGATGGTATGAATGTAAGTGAAGCGATAGCCTGTTTACTCATAGAGACTGATATACAAGAGGGGTGTATTGAAGTATGTGGGGTAGGGTATAGTTCAGATGCATATCATATGACACATCCACAACCAGAAGGAAAGGGTGCTATAGATGCCATGAAAAGCGCATTAGAAGAAGCAAATCTTAGACCTCAGGATATCGACTATATTAATGCTCATGGCACGGGGACACAAGCAAATGATAGTGCAGAGGGAACTGCGATTGAAACATTATTTTCAGATAAACCTTATGTCAGTTCAACAAAGTCAATTACGGGACACACACTTGGTGCTGCAGGGGCACTTGAAGCAATTATCTCCTGTATGGTTATTCAAGAGCAGACCATTCCCTGTTGTACCTTTTTAGAGGAAGCCGAAAATAAAAAAATAAATTTAACATCAAAGAATTACATACAAGATCTAAAATATGTGATGAGTAATTCTTTTGCATTTGGTGGTAATAATTGTAGTCTTATATTTGGAAAAGTAAATGATGTCTTATAGTATAAATTTGGAAATCATAGAGAGTGCTTATGTGTATGCACCGCAAGAGATTGAAGAGCTAAATACTAAAATATTGGTACCTAAGATGCTAACAAGAAGACGCTTGACAAGAGCAGCCAAAATAGCTATTTATCTCGCAGATAAGGTATTGTTTAAAAAAGGGCGTATTGTGTATGGAAGTAGTTTTGGAGAGTTACTATCGACTTCACAGATACTACACTCTATTGGAGAACAAGAAACAATAAGTCCAACACATTTTCAAAACTCTGTCTACAACACAGCAGTTTCTTATCTCTCTATGTTACATGACAATCAAGAAGAAATCATGACTATTTCAAGTGGAGATAATACGTCATTAAGTGTATTAAAAGTAGGTGCAGTTAAAGCATTAGAAGGAGATACCATTTTGCTGTTAGTGACAGAAACTTTAAATATTGATAATATAGAAAAAGTAAATAAATGTGCAGCACATTTAGAATGTGGGGTAGCTCTAAAAGTGAGACTAACAAATGAAAAAGCAACTCTAGATCTTAATGCACTGAAGAGTGAAGATAAAATGCCAAATTCAATAAATAAAATGTTTACTATTGCTAAAAATTGTGATCGAGATAAAACAAATATTATTGAGGTATTACTATGACATTACCGCATGGAAAATTGTTGGTTTTTGCTAAAGAAGTAAGGGTAAGAACAGAAGAGAGCATTGAAGTCTATTGTGTATTCCCTATGCTACCAAGCTTAGCTATGTTTATGGAGGCTTCAGCACAGTGTAGTGCAGGTTTTGATGTTGATGGAAATATAAAATTAGGTTTTTTGACAATGGGAAAAGATATACGATTGCTACAAGATATTAAAGAAAAAGAGTATCTGTTTATACTACAGAAAGAAGCACTTGTAGCCGCATATAGTCAGTATAGTTTTGAAGCAGTGTCTTTAAGTACAAAAGAAAAAGTTGTAACGGGTTCTTTTACAGTTATGGTAAATAATAGATAGGAATAAAGATGAAAAAATGTGATGTTTTTATAATTGGGGGAGGTCCTGCTGGAGCTATAGCAGCGATTAAATTAGTAAATGCTGGTTACCATGTAGAAATAGTTGAAAAAGCTAAATTTCCACGTTTTGTCATAGGTGAATCACTACTTCCTAGGTGTAATGAGTTGTTGGAAGAAGTAGGTATTTTGGAACTTGTAAAAGATGCTGGTTTTCAAATAAAAGGTGGTGTTGTCTTTGAAAATGGAAAAGATGATAGTAAAATTATACACTTTAAAGATAATGAAGGACAAAAACATAACAGTTCTTTTCAAGTACGTCGTGAGATATTTGATAAACTCCTCTTAGACCATGCAGAAAAACTAGGTGCCAAGGTGACAATGGAATCTGAAGTTATCGCATATGATGAAAAAGATAATATTATTACAGTAATTGATAGCAAAGGGAAAGAGGAAAAATATCATGCAAAAAAAGTTATTGATGCCTCTGGCTATGGTTATGTTTTACCTCGTTTGTTAAACCTTCAAACTGCATCTCATTTGGTAGCGCGTAATGCAATTTTTTGCAGAGTAAAAAATGACATACGTCCTAATGATGGTACAAATGGTTATATTTATGTGTATACAGTAGGAGATAATGATGCTTGGATATGGAATATTCCATTAAGTTCTACGGAAACATCTGTGGGTATAGTTTGTACTGATGTCTATTATAAATCATTTAATAAGAACCCAAGTGAATTTTGGGATGATGTGATAGGAGACAACCCTCAAGCTAAAGAACGTTATGCCAATATAACAAAAATCAATGATGTTGGATTTATCGGAGGCTACTCTTCTAATGTTAAAAGTACGTTTGGAGAGAAATTTGTATTGGTAGGAAATGCAACAGAATTCTTAGACCCTATTTTCTCATCTGGAGTAACTTTGGCTCTGGAGTCTGGCTTAAAGGCGGCAAACTTAACTATTGAAGAATTTGAAGGTAAAACAGTGAATTGGCAACGTGATTATCATGAATATATGATGATGGGTATTGATGTTTTTAGAGAATATGTAGATGCTTGGTATGATGGTCGTCTTCAAACTATCCTTTTTTCAGATAAATTAACAGAAGATAAAATAGAACGTAAAGTTGTATCAGTTTTAAGTGGATATGTTTGGGATGAAACAAATATGTTTGTACACTCACCCAAAAAAGCTGTAGATACTATTTACAATCTACTGAAATAAATAACACTATTTGCAAATAATGATACTTTGACAGATACCAACATTGTCTATTTCCTCAACAACTTCAAGTCCAGATTGATGAATGTAATTTAACATGTCTGTGGCATTGAACATTTTACTATATCCATTTGCCATAGCGGTGAAATATGGAGAGGTGTTAATGATGCAATAGGCAGATGTTTCAAAGCGTTGTTTGTCCCATAATGGCTCCATAATATAGACCAATGTATTTTCAGACATACTTTGTTTGATGCGTTTGAGCAAGGTAACAATATCTTTCTCTTTAAAACAATCCAAAAATTGGCTCATCCAAATAATATCATAACCTGAAGGAATTTTTTGTTTAGCATCTAGAACATCTTGACCTATAAAATTAATTTGTGTTTCTAGTTTTTCATTTTGTATATTTGCTTGGGCTAGTTCTATTTGTTGAGGTAAATCAAGTATTGTTATGTGTACATGTGGATTTTCCTTGGCAAGTTGTATGGAAAATTTACCTGTATTCCCTCCGATGTCTAAAATCTTTCGTGGGTTGTTTTTTAGCAATATTTGTATAGCCTCTTCAAAAGCTGTATCCGAATAGTAGTGGTCAAATGCAAACCAACTATCTTGAGCTTTTTTGGGTAAAGATGAAAGTGCAGGATAAATAGTATCCCAATTTCCAAAAACTTTTAGCCCAGAAGCAGTTTCATTTTTGATTGCATCATCTAGGTAATATAACCCTTGGTAGTTTACATCATGATTGTAATCCATATTGATACGTGTCATTTTGTCATTGAGTAAAAAATATCCAGTTTTAGTAATGTAATATTTATTTTCTGAATATTTTACAATATCAGCACTCAATGATGTTTCTAAAAGGGTTTTAATTCCGTAGGTAGAGAGTTTAGTATTTTGTGAAATTTCATTGAGGGTTAAACCAGTTTTATCATGTTTATATAGGGTTTCCAATATACCCAAATCTCTCATTGATCTTGCTACTTGGAATATAATAGGAGCAAATGCAATTTTTTGTGCTTCATATTGTGCTTCTAAGGCTGTTTTTGTGTCATTTTTTTTAAAAAAGTTAGGCATTTGTTCTCATTATAGTGAAGTACGAATATATCATGTAAGAATTGTATAGTAGTTTTAGTTAGCTTTTGATAAAATATAGTAGAGATGAAATTGACATTTTTTAGCTATAATTCTTGTTACTATTTGGATGACGGCTTAGGATTTTAATGAGAGTATGTGGTGGGGAGTGTTAAATATCTTTATGAATAACTTATATAACGTTTTAAAAAAAAATGATGAAGAAGTGACTATAGAGCTTTCAAATGAAAAACATCCTATATTCATGGCACATTTCCCACAGTATCCTGTACTGCCAGGTTTTACACTTATTGATATATTGGCAAAAGTTTTGAGTGATAAAGTAGAGCATATTAAATATGCTAAGTTTATTGCGCATATATTGCCAAATGATATATTGGAATGTAAGATAAAAACCAATAATAAAAAAAGAATGATAAAAGTATTTAAAAATAATAAAAAAGTTAGTGAGATAAGCTATGAATCAAAGTGAAATAATTATTATCGTACCTACATACAACAATCCTACTACCATTAAAGCTGTAGCAGAAGATGTATTGGCCTATGGTTACAAGATAATAATAGTTGATGATGGTTCAGATAAGATAATAGAAGAACTTTTTACCGCTAAAGAGAAAGAAAATATTATTTTTGTAAGACATGATATCAATCAAGGTAAAGGTAAAGCAATTATATCTGGAGCATTAAGGGCGAAGAAATTGGGGTATAAACATATTTTAACTATTGATGGAGATGGTCAGCATTTGGCATCTCAGGCACACCTTTTAGTAGATGAATGTGATATTCAAAGTGATGAGATAATCATAGGCGCGAGAAACTTTAACCTTGATAATGTTCCAAAACCTGCAAAGTTCGGTAGATGGTTTTCAAACTTATGGGCCTGTTGGGATACGGGATATGAGATAACAGATTCCTTGTCAGGGTATAGAATTTACCCTGTCTCCATAGTAGAGCTTCCTATCAAGACACAAAGGTTTGATTGGGAGATGGAAGTACTAGTAAGACATGCAGATGCAGGTAAAAAGATAAAAGAAGTAGAAATAGAATGTTATTATCCTCTAGCAGAAGATAGAGTAAGTCACTTTAGGAACTTTGAAGATACAATGACTATTGTTTGGGTACATCTTCAGATTTTACCATTTAAAGTACCCGGAATGATACGTAATGCTCTTTTTAAAAAGTGATATTCAGTGAGAGAAAGAACACAAAGAGGTAGTGGGTGGAGTATTCAACTGGCTTTGAATATTTATCATTTTTTAGGATATAAATTTTTATATTATTTCATGTATCCCGTGACATTTTTTTATTTTTTAGTGGCTAAAAATGCAAAAGTGGGATTACGTGTATATTACCAACATTTAGGTACAGATTTTACCAACAAGGTCTATTTTAATCATCTAAGACTATTTGCCATTTGTCTTGTAGATAGATTTATATCTAAAATACATCCAGAACATTATAAGTTCAGTTATGAAAACAAAGAAGTTCCGCTGAGTATGCTTGAATCAGGGACTATTTTAGTCTATTCACATTTTGGTGGTTGGGCTGCTTCTTCAAATGGTGCTCAAGTAAACAATAAGATAAATATTGTGATGCAAGAAGCAATGCTAGAAGGTATTAAAAAACTAGAAAATGAGATAGATGTAGAATCAAATCTAAATATTATAGATTTGGACAAGGGGACGTTAGCAGTATCTGTGCAGATTGCCAATGCTTTACTCAATGATGAAGTTGTTGCTATTATGGCAGATAGAGCATCTAGTAAAAAGGCTGAAGTTACTATGCCATTTCTAGGTGGGGAAGCACAGTTTAATAAAAACCCATTTCAAGTTGCATATAGAGTAGATAAACCTATTTTAGTATATTTTATAATATGGGTAGGTATACAACATTACAAAGTAGAATATGTAAGGATTGATATGGATAAAACGAAAAATGAAGCAAATGCTATTGAGTTTGCTTTAACAACATATGTACATAAACTTGAAGAGATAGTAAGAGCATATCCAAGCCAATGGTTTAATTTATATGATTTTTGGGAGAATAAATGACCTTAACGATAGACAAAAGAACAATAGAACTTGATGAAATAATTTCAGCAGAAACAATAGAGGTTTCGCAAGATACACAATTTACCCAAACCATAAATCATGCACATGATTTTTTAATGGAGCAGATTAAAACGAAGCCAATTTATGGTATTACAACAGGGTATGGAGCTAGTGGGAAAAACTATGTCTCTTATGATGACAGTAAAACACTTCAAAAGAATCTTTTTAGATTTCATGGTTGTGGTGTGGGTGTTAACTTAAGTTATAAGGTTTGTCGTTATGCTGTTATCATGCGTACGATTTCTTTAAGTAAAGGGCGTTCAGCTGTAAGTATGGAGCTTTTACATAGACTAGAAATGCTCATTCAAAAAGATATTATACCTGTCATACCTTCTCAGGGGTCAGTGGGAGCCAGTGGTGATTTAACACCTTTGTCCTATATCGCTGCAGTGATAGCAGGGGAGAGAGAGGTTTATTATAAAGGAAAGATTTGTGATGTTTCTGAAGTGTATAAGTTATTAGATATTAAACCTTATGTATTTAATCCTAAAGAAGCACTCGCTATTATGAATGGTACTACTATTATGAGTGCTATAGCACTTGCCGCACTTGAAGAGTTTGAAGTTATTTTGGACTCTATGGAGTCTTATGTTGCAGGTATGTTTGAAGTACTTTTGGGTGATGACACACCTGTAGCAGATTTTGTGCACGACTCTAAACCTTTTTCAGGTCAGATTACAGCTGCTAAAAACATTAAAAATAAAATGAGTGATTCTAAATTAACACATAGCAGAGATGAACGTTATGCGAAGTTTTTTGAAGATAATGACCTTAATATACAAGACAATTATTCTATGCGATGTGCACCACAAGTTTTGGGTGTGATTAGAGATAACTTAATGATTTCCAAAAACTGGGTAGAAATAGAGATAAATTCAGTAAACGATAATCCTTTAATTGATGGTGAAAATGAAAAAATCTATACATCTGGAAATTTTTATGGTGGGTATGTTGCACATGCAATGGATACATTAAAAATTTGTGCAGCAAACTTAGCGGACTTGTTAGATAAAGAATTTGCATTATTAGTAGATCATAAATTTAACAGAGGTTTAGGGGAAAATTTAAAAATTGCGCCAGAGTCCTACTATCATGGGTTTAAAGCTATGCAAATTACAGTTAGCTCACTTTCTGCAGATGTCATTAAAAATACAACTGCTGCATCTATTCACTCTAGACCTACAGAGTCATTAAACCAAGACAAGGTATCCATGGGGACAACTGCTGCAATAGATTTTTCAAAAATGATGCCAGACTTACATAATATGCTTTCTATAGCGTTTATAGGTATGGCACAGGCGGTTGACATACGAGGTGAGGAAAAAGTATCTCCACACCTAAGTACTATATTTGATACAGTACGCAAAAAAGTAAAACCTTTGATAGAAGACAGAAGGATGGATAGAGATATTAGACATGTGAAATCACTATTAGTAGATGGAAAGTTTAGATAATATGAAACAAAAAAAAGTCTTAGTAACAGGTGCAACTGGTTCTATTGGGAAAGCTATTGTTAAAGAGTTTTCCCAAAAAGGTTATTTTGTATATATACACTATAACAGCAACAAATCTAAAGCAGAAGCATTGTTAAATAGTATCGATTCTGGAGAAATTATTGGATTCAATATGAATCATAAAGAAGAGATAGTACAGGCGTTGGAGAGCATAGAAGTCGATGTGTTAGTGAATAATGCAGGGATTATAAAAGATAGCCTTTTCTTTTTTATGGAAGATGAAGCATGGGAAGATGTCATAGCTACAAACCTTAATGCCCCTTTTTATATTACAAAACTTATAAGTAAGAGTATGATGCGCAATAAAAAAGGAAGTATTGTAAATATTGCTTCTATTTCAGCATTAAATGGTAATGCCGGACAGGCAAACTATGCTGCTTCTAAAGGTGGTATTATTGCCTTTACAAAAACGTTAGCTATTGAACTTGGTCGATATAATATACGTGTTAATGCCTTAGCTCCAGGGATTATAGAATCAGAAATGATAGAGAACCTTCCTAACAAGAAAGAATTAAAAAGTATGATTCCATTAAAACGCTTTGGACGTGCAGAAGAAGTGGCAAAATGTGCATATTTTATAGGACATGATGCGACGTATGTGAGTGGAGAAGTCCTTAATATTTCTGGGGCAATGGTTAGATAGATAAACAATGCATTTTATTTTTTCACTTCTTTATGCACCTTTTATTTTTATATTATTAAAATATTATGATATTAAAATTATTGCCAGTATTGTTTTTATAATAAGTTTTTTATGGTTTATTTTTCTTGAAAATAAAAAAGGACCTTCGGCACTTTTCCTTTTCTTTTATATTTTTGTTGCAATATTCGCTTTTTTTTCTAAAGCATTTATTTTTTTAAAAACTATACCCTTTCTTATATCATTATTTTTTTCAATGTATATACTGTTCTCTTATGTACAAAAAAAATCGATAATTCTATCTTTTGCTGAAAAGTTTTCTAAAAAACCTATTGGAGAAAGTGAAAAAGTGTATATACATAAATCTACACTCTTTTGGTTTATTGTGAGTGCCATAAATACGCTTATACATCTTTCTTTTTTACTAGATACAAATCTTGATTTTTGGTTATACTATAGCTCAATTGGTTGGTATTTTTTATTTTTGTTTGCAGGGATAATGCAATTTTTGCATAGACGGTATATTTTTTTAAAGAGAGAAGATGTTTAGATATATAGTGCTTATTTGGGTTTTTACAATAGTGATTTTTTCAAAAAATATACATTTTGTGGAAGAAAAGTATTATTCGGCATTAGACAGTACCTTTCAGAAAAAAGGAAATATTCATTTTTCTAAAGATCAAATAGAGATTATTTATGAAGCAGATAAGACACGTTTAACGGTTAAGGGTGATATACTTATGACACAAAAAGGTAAAAATAAAAAAGAGTTAGACTTAAATAAAAAACCAGTTATTAAAATGTTTTTTATTCTTTTTGAAGCTATCTATTTTGAGAAAAAAGACATACTTCAATCATATTTTCATATAACAAACAAAGAAGGGGTATCTACCTTAATACCAAAAAAAGATATTGCACAATATATTAAGAGTGTACGTTATTACAAAACAATTAAAAAACTAAATTTTTTACAAATTAATTTAAAAAATAGTGATAGGATACGCATTGAAGAGATTAGGTAAATATGTCAATCTGAGTCTTTTTGTTGTGTCTCTTAGTATATTATTTCTTTTTAAGAGCTATAGTCATATTTCGACATCACTTGTGACACTTTTACCTGATACTGAATCAAAAAAACTCATTAAACGTTTTAATGCATCACAACAGAACAAAGTACTTTTTGTAGCAGTTAAAGGGTTTGATAATGAGGCATTATATAAGATTAAGGCGCTAGAAAAATCATTAATACAACTCCCCTTAGTCTCCTTGAAGAAAAGACAGTCTACGCATGAACTGTATGAACATCAGCAAGCATATAAACTTTTTATCCAACCCCTTAATACAACAAAAGTATCTGACTTAAATGTTGCAAGTGAGCTAAAAAAACTGTATGGGGAAATGACTTCCTCCTTTTTCCCAGTTATTATAGATAAAATTGATCCTTTTTCCTTGCTAGATGGACCTGAGTCAATGGGTATAAAATTCCAAAATGCACATTTGATTATGGATCAATATGGCTATATAAGTTATTTTGTATTACATAGTCAAACTTTAGAAGAACATCAAAAGGTATATGAGGATATTCAACATATTATGCAAGATAAAACAGATATACAGTATTTTAGTCCTATTTTTTATTATGTTGAAAATTCAAAAGCTATTCGTGCTGATGTAAACAAAATTATTGTGATTGCGTTTAGTATTTTAGTTTTACTCTATCTTATACTTTTGAGAGATTTTTTATTACTTTTACATACTTTTATAACTTTAGCAACTTCAGCTATCATTGCAACACTTATCCTTACTCAAATATATGAAGAAGTTTCTATCTTTGTCTTTGTTTTTGGTATTTCTATAAGTACAGTTGCCATAGACTATATGTTTCATCATTATTTACATGGATACTATAGTCAACTAAAAGGGTTCAATAAAGAGGTTTTATTTGGTATTCTCACTACACTATCTGCTTTTATTGTTTTAAGTTTTACTTCTTTTACGCTCATCAGACAAATTTCTCTTTTTGCAATCATTTCATTATTGATTTCGTATCTTCATTTTGCATTTTTGTATCCTCATTTAGGATTTAAAGCCTTGTCTTCCTCTAAGAGTATATTTCGTAAAGATTTACGTTTTATCAATGCTAAGATACTTCTTTTATGTTCTTTGTTAGTTCTTATTTCTTCTTTGTTGTGGATACGTTTTGATTTTAATCTAAAAAATTTAGATTATAATAATAAAAGATTAAAACAAACAGAAAACTTTTTTTATGAACATTTGAATATAGATAAAAAAATGACTTTTGTGATTAAAGCAAAAAATATAGATACACTCATTACAAACAGTCAAGAAATACAACATCATTTTCCTTCTGCACATATCCCGATGGCATCCTTAGTAAGTCCTTCATCTTATAAAAAAAATAAAGACATCTTATCTTCATTTACACATATACGTGATACATTACAAGTAGAAGCAGGTAAACTTGGGTTTACAAAGGCATACTTTGAAAAAGCGTATGATACGAAGAAACCATTGTTACATTATACGGAAGACGCAATCAAAGCATATGGTATCGATATGATAAAAACAAATACTTTTTATACAGCTTACGGCATAGTAAATCAAGATGTTTATGCTCAAATTCTACAATATGAGTTTGTTGAAAGTTTAAGTGTGAAAGAACATTTTGAATCATCAATGGAAGTGTCAATAGTTGGACTTATTAAATTAGGGGTATTGGCTTTATTGATCATTATGATTTTACTTTATTTTATTACTAAAAGAGCTATAGTGTATGCGTTAATGTTTCTTATTTTTCCTATTGCTATGGTGAGTTTGTATGCTCTTTTCTCAGCGATAAATATATTGCATATTTTTATGCTTTTTGTTATTCTAGCTATAGGTATTGATTATGCTATTTATCTTTCAAAAAAGAATGATGTTTTGACACAACGCGCAATAGGTTATTCACTAATAAGTACATTTGCAGGCTTTGGCGTACTTGTATTTAGTCAGATAAACGCCTTGTACTCTCTTGGGGTTATAGCAACGATAGGGGTCGTATCTATTTTTATTTTACTCATATTTATGAAAGGAACAAACAATGTATCTTGATATTGTTAAGGATAACGGTAAGATAACACGACACCCTATTAGAAAAGAATATTTTTGTGATACATTACTTGATGGGCAGGTCGGATATATTGGTACACAATCAAAAGAATCAAATGCTCTTAAAATTTTTAAAGCTTATTTTTCAGAGGCAAAAGCCATTTTACTAGATGAAACAAATAAGGCTATTTTGGAACAATTAATCTCCTTGAATGTTCCAGAGTTCATGGTGGGTAAAAATGAAAAAACTATTTTTGAGAGAGAAGATTTTTCTTTTATGTATTATACTAGTGGTAGTACAGGCTTTCCCGTAGCAGCATTAAAAACAAAAACAAATATAGAGTTAGAAGTTGAATCATTAGGTAAAGTACTCCAACAATATACTATAAAAAGAGTGTTAGTTACCGTGCCCTTTATCCATCTTTATGGAACACTCTTGGGTTTAATGTACCCACTCTTAAATGATATAGATATTGTACTTAAAGAGCATTTCTTACCACATGATTTATTGGATATGATTGAGCCCCATACGATGGTAGTTACGACACCACTTTATATTAAAGCATTAAATAAGTTAAGTGAAGAAAAAGATTTAAGAGAATCTGTTTTTATCAGCTCCACTGCACCTTTAGATGTAGATAATATTCAACAGTTTAAGTGCAAGTATCATACAGATATTATACAAATATTTGGTTCTACTGAAACGGGAGGTATCGCATATAAAGTCAATCAAGATGAGATATGGAAACCTTTTGAATATGTTGAAATAAGTATCAATGCAAAACAAGAATTAAAAGTAAAATCACCTTTTGTCTCTAGAATATTATATGAGAATGGATTTAAAAAGACAAAAGGTGAAATAGATACATTTGATTATGCCGAAGATGATAAAGAAGGTTTTAAGTTATTAGGACGCAGTTCTAAGATATTTAAGTTAGCAGGGAAACGCTACTCTACAATACAAATTGAAAATATATTGGAAAGTATAGATGAGATAAGTAAAGCTTTGGTTTTTGTAGCATTAGAAAAAGCTTCATTACGTGGGGAATACTTAGATATTACATTAGAAACGAATAGAATATTTTCAATACAAGAGATAAAGAAAATATTACAAAATCATCTATCAAATCTAAAATTTTCAATTACATTGAATATTGTAAAAGAAATACCTGTGAACCAGGTGGGGAAAAAGTTACGAATAAAATAGTAAACTATTTTATTCGATGGGTATTATAGACGAATGTTAATGGCTTTTTCTAGATTTTGAATCCAGCCATTATAATTTTTATGGATGGTTTTCTTTTCAGCATTGTATTTAAGGTTTTCACTTTTTACATAATGAATACTATAACTTGAGTGATTGTAGTTTATTCTAACAATGGCAATATGCGTTCTTAATAGAAGTTTTCCTTGCGCTACCCCAGGTGCTATTTTACGTATTTTCCATCCTAAAGATTGACCAGCCTCTTTAATCGCATGATAGACTTTTTTAGATGATTTCGGATTTTCTATAGTACTTTTTTTCACATTATATATTGGTGCACTTCCGCATGCAGTAATCATCAATGATGTTATGAGTAGTAAGGCACTTAATTTAAGTAATTTTTTCATATTTTCCCTTTTTGTGTATGTATAGAAAATTTTATACAATTTTGGGTTTTATTTTGCTTAAGAAATAACTAACTAAAACAACTTCCCAATCCCCATTAAAATCACAACAGAGAGTAATCCTCCTGCAATACCTGCCAGTACATCATCAAGCATCACGCCCATACCACCTTTAAGCTCTCTGTCTATCCAACCTATGGTAGAAGGTTTCCAAATGTCGAAGAGTCTAAATGCAGCAAAACTGAAGATGATGGCGAGTAGTTGGGCATAAGGGTAAGTCATAGTGATGGCAGTAGAATGGGCTATCATGAGGCTTATCCACATACCTGCTGCTTCATCTATAACTATTTGCTGGTGGTCATGAATGCCTGTTTTATTTTCATATTTGTTGATTTCAAAGATGCCTATGATAGTGATGGTAAGCGTAAGCATGAAGAGTGTTTCCATACCAAAGTAGTAAAGTACTGCAACACCTATAGGAAGAGAAGCTAATGTACCTACTGTGCCTGGTGCTTTAGGACTAAGTCCTGCACCACCAAAAGTTAAAAAAAGTTTTTGTAATGTCATGTATTTATCCTTTAGAATTTGGCTATGTCAGTGATGAAGTTTGGTAAAGCTCGATAAGTTTGAGGTAAAACTGTTCTTCACTTTGTTGTTCCAGTAACCCTGAACCTGGCATGAGAGAGTAGTGCATCTCTTGAAGGTTTTTAAAACGTTCTGGGAAGAGGGCAGCAAGTATATTTGCCGAGACCTCTTTTCTCATAAGAATTGATGGAGGGATGAGCCCAGACTGAATAAGTGCCATGATTGACTCAGAGTGGTAATGTACATGATGGTGTTGTCCATGAGGACAGGTGGTAGTGCTCACAAGGGTTTTACAGGTATCACAATAAACATACTCATCAACAGTTTTAATATTGATATCTATATCTTTACAGTGGTCAAACACGGATGAGAGTCTATTTTTATCATAGTAGAGTCCTAGCCCACCATGATTTTTACCCACAACAAGCTGATGACATCCATAGTTTTTGGCTAAGAGAGCATCTACTATAAGTTCATTATAGCCAGCAAAAATATAGGTATTTTCAAAAGGGACAACAAGTACTTTATTTCGTGGTAAAAAGTTTTCTATAAAAGTACTTAGGGCATTGTGGCGTATGTCATAGCGTAAACCTTCAGTTGTAAAAGGCTTACGTAAAAAAATGATGAGTAAATCACTATCAGAAATGGCTTGACGAATCATACGTTCATGTGCACGATTGAGTGGGTTGGCTGCAAGCATGATAGAAGAGACAAACTTAGCACCAGTTTTTGTAATCATGTTTTGGATACGTTTGATATTATCTTCTATAAGAGGGTAGTTAACAGTATATTCACCAGATACAGCTATGCTTCCTAGTCTTGCAGTGGTGTTTTTAACTCCAGGGTGAGAAGCATCAGAAGTACCATAAATATTGTTAAGTCTTTGGTTCGGGTCTATAGGAAAAGTTTCATCTACTGTGAGTTCTCCTACCTTATTACCTTCGTTGATAAGGTCAATTTTTTCACCTGCAATAAGACTTTTAAGCACTTTGTGATTTTGCTCACCTTTAGGTGCAAGTACAAAAGCAAAAGGAAATGGTACACCTTTGTAAAACTTCGTTTCATCTACCTCTTTTGCTTCAGCTTGGTTCATAAGCTTATCTACTGGAGCGATGAGACCTGCTTGTACTAAAGCTAAGGTAGAAAGGGCTTCAGTGTCAATATAGAGTGATTTATGTTGTGACATGACTTAGTTCCTTTGGCTATTTCTTTTTAAAGAGTTCGTATTTTTTACGTTTTTCCCACAGACTTTTTCTCGAAATTCCTAATTTTTTTGAAAGCTCAGTATCAGGGAACTTATATTGGAAAGAGTTAACAATAAATTTGACATAATCATCGATGGTCAAAATTTCATTTTGGTCATAAAGTTTAGAATCAGTATTCAGTGTAATAGTATCAAATTCACATTCAAGCTCTCCCGTACTACATAAAATGAACTCATAAGATTTCAGAAGCTCAAGTAAGTGTTCTCTATCTGCTTTTTTAAGGGTATGAATTTCCGTCACATAGAGTGTAGAACTTGAAGGACTGTTGATAATCTTATCTTTCCATGTTTTCTCTGTTAGAGGTACAAAGGTAAGAAGTTTATTTTCATTTTGTGCATACTCAAAGACTACTTTGTCAACAAGTCTCTGGTAGTTAGTTTGTATAACCAAAGGAGTACATACCTTTTCAGTACAAGCATCTGTTTTAATATCTTTGAGTAAATTACTCATATATTCTTGGTAAAGTTCTGTACGCTTTTTAAGCTCTTGGTACTCTTGATAGTGCTCTATTTTACGTAAAAGTTCTTCTATCATAAATGGCTTAACGATGTAGTCTTTTGCTCCAAGTTTAAGTGGCTGTGAAACAGTATCATTGTTAATATAGCTCACCATCAAAATGATAATTTTATCTTTAAATGCTTTGATGAGAGGTGTGGTATCTTGTCCTGGCATATTGGTAGAGAGTAGGTAGACATCCCCATTGCTTTTCATCGCTTCTTTGATGGAGCTAAATATTTCAGTGTCAAAACCATTTTCATTGAGTTTTGAGGAGATACTTTGTGCGAGATAGAGTTCATTTTCTACAATGATTATTTTCATAGTTGTTTCCAATTTGTATAGGTTAAGTTTGCTACAGCGTGAACAGTCACACCTTCTTTGCGTCCAACAAAGCCAAGTTTTTCTGCTGTTGTTGCTTTTATATTGACAAAGTTTTGTCGTATTCCTAGCAGTGTTGCTAGTGTGCGTTTCATCTCTTCTTTATAGGGTAAAAGCTTCGGTGCTTCTGCCATGATAGTCATGTCAATATTGCCTATGGTGAAACCATAAGCGTTGATACGTTTTACAGTGTCACTAAGGAGCATTTTTGAGTCTGCTCCTGCATACGTATCTTCCGTGTCTGGGTAAAGTTCACCGATATCACCCATACCCGCAGCTCCCAAGAGCGCATCGATAAGCGCATGGATAGCCACATCACCGTCACTATGGGCTTTAAAGCCATAGTTTACATCTATAGCTACACCACAAAGAAACATCTGCTTTCCTTTTTCAAAAGGGTGTATGTCTATACCAAAACCTGTCAGTGTTCTGTTATTTGGTGCTTGAAGACACGTTACTTTTTGTAAGTCTTCGAGGGTAGTAAGTTTATGTGCTTTGGTAGAACCCACCACAAAGTGTACTTTTTCACCCAAAGAGGCAATGGCGGAAGAGTCATCTGTAAAAAGTGTTTCAGTTTGTAATGCTTGTTTGAGAAGTTTTGTGTTTGAAAGTTGCGGGGTTTGTATGATTTTTACTTTTTCTCTATCTATAGGCTGGTTATCTAAGTAAAGCGTGTCTGTTACAGGTAATACAGGTACGATGCAAGAGGCTTCTTTCTTTGCAGCTATAATGCGTTGTATCATATCGGTAGGTACACAGCATCTAGCGATGTCTGAGACAAGTACATAGTTTGAACTTACCTTTTGTAGAGCATTGTTAAGAGAGGCTTGTCGGCTGTTACCGCCTTTTACATAGGTGTAAGAAGCGAAGTTTTTCATAGCAGCTATTTCTTCTGCTGAAGAGACGATGATGATTTCATCAAAGCTAGTACTCTTCTCAAAGTGCTCCGCCACGTGCAACCATAGGGGGGTATCTCCTGTGATTAACCACTGTTTCTTAACATTTGTACCAAATCTTGTAGAACTTCCAGCACCCAGAAGTATCAAAGTTGTATGTGACAAATTTTTCCTATCTATAAATATGTATTGTGTAACTATTAGTAACGGATTATACAAGAGCAATGCTTTATTAATTCTTTAATCAGAGAAATTTACTCCTATTTGTAAAATATGGCTTTTTTTCAATCTAATTTAAGATTTAGGTGGTATAACTCCTTATAACAATTATTAAATAAAGGAATTACATGACACAAGAAAATGTATTAGAAGCATTAAAAAATGTAACCTATCCAGGATTTACGAAAGATATCGTAACCTTTGGTTTCGTAAAAGATGTACTTGTTAATGGTACAACTGTAGGGTTGACTATTGATATCACATCATCAGCGGATGAAGTAAAGGCACAGCTTAGAGATGAAGCAACATCTGAGCTTAAAAAACTTGGTTTTGAACAAATCCAAATCAATGTGACGGCTCCTGCCGCACCAAAGCAAATGAGTAATTCTGTCTCTGGTAAGAACATTGCTCCACATGTTAAAAACTTTGTGATGGTAAGTTCTGGTAAAGGTGGGGTTGGTAAATCAACTACTTCTGTAAACTTAGCGATTGCTATGGCAATGCAAGGTAAAAAAGTAGGTCTACTAGATGCAGATATCTATGGACCAAACATTCCTCGAATGATGGGTGTAAATGGTCAAAAACCAGAAATCCAAGGGAACAAAGTACAACCTCTCAAAGCCTATGGTGTTGAAATCATGTCTATGGGTTCACTTATGGAAGATGGACAGTCTCTTATCTGGAGAGGTTCTATGATTATGAAGGCTATTGAGCAATTCTTAAGAGACATTTTATGGTCAGAACTAGATGTACTTGTGATAGATATGCCTCCAGGAACAGGTGATGCGCAACTTACACTTGCACAGTCAGTACCAGTAACTGCAGGTATTACAGTAACTACGCCTCAAGAAGTATCTCTTGATGATAGTAGACGTTCACTCGATATGTTCCAAAAGTTACATATCCCAACTGCGGGTATCATAGAGAACATGTCAGGATTCATATGTCCTTCATGTGACGCAGAATCAGATATCT
>Ga0256827_10000387_pt1 | contig 27193 bp, 26 predicted proteins | sample CV84metaG_FD_185977 | JGI IMG/M metagenome (GOLD analysis project Ga0256827, IMG submission 185977) | Hydrothermal vent microbial communities from East Pacific Rise, Pacific Ocean - CV84 | ecosystem: Environmental > Aquatic > Marine > Hydrothermal vents | place: Pacific Ocean: East Pacific Rise...
TGGTATATTTCTTTCAAATGTTGCTGAAAAATATATATACAACACACCTGCTAAAAATAGTAAAAATATTCCTAAAACTCCAAATGATGAATTATTTTTTTTTCTCAATTTTATATTTCCTTTTTCAATGTTTTTATTATCTTATTATCTTGTATCAAAAAAACTTTTTTTACAACAGACATCCTTAAAATTTCAAACATTACAGCCTCAGCATCCTTCATAATTGCTCCAGATGATTTAAACAAATCATCATCTACATATAAATTTGCAACAGTAGCATTATTTTTAAGAATCATATTTTGATACATAAATGATTTAAGCCTTATGTAGCTTAAACTAAGAGATTCATAAATATTCTTTTTTACAAGCTTAATATCTGCACCATAAACCACTAATTCATTAGCTAAAGCAAACTCTGTACCATCACAATTATCACTTGTAAAAAATTTATATTTAATACAAAGTGCTGCGTATAATGACAATGACATCTTTTTATTTATCTTAAAATCGCTCAAAAAACTGTACATATATTTTACATCATCATCTACTATTAAAATTAAATCTGAAGATACTGGTTGTTTTTTTCTTACCTTATCAAACCATGGTAAAAAACTATATTTTATATTTATCTCTTCATCACTAACTATAGAAACTTTTTTATGCAATGTTAAAATATATGTATATAAAGCGGAAGCGTTTGCAAAAGATGCATCTGTTGTAACTATTGTTATATGTTTAGCATCCAAAATTTTTTTATTATCAAGCATATAAAATTATATACTATTTCTTATTCATTTTATAAACATACGCAAGAACTTCAGCCACAGCTGCAAAAAGTGCTTGAGGAATTGGTTTTTCCACTTCAACTTCAGCATATAAACTTCTTGCTAATGGTGGATTTTGAACTATATGTACACTATTTTCTCTTGCTATTTTCTTTATTCGTTGAGCTAGGTGGTCCATACCTTTAGCCACAACTATTGGTGCAGCTGATGTTTCTTCATCATAACGTATAGCTACTGCATAATGAGTTGGATTTGTTATAACAACATCAGCATTTGGTACTTCTGACATCATTCTTTGACGTGAAATTTCCATCTGTTTTTGTTTAATTTTTGATTTTATAAGAGGATCACCTTCCATATTTTTCATCTCATCTTTTATCTCTTGTTTTGACATCTTCAAATCATCAAAGTAACGTTTTCTTGTTATAACAAGATCTATAACAGCAAAAACAAATATAACCAATAACATAGAAAATGCTATGATTAATGTTTTATCTTTTAACCAGTTTAATTGATCTGCCAAACTAAAAAGTGCTACAGTAGGTAATTCAACTATAAAAGTTAAAAAGAAAATAAATCCAACACCTAAAGTAGTAAAAGATTTAGCTGTAATTTTAAATCCATCTAAAAATTTTTTTAATGAAAATAAATTTTTAAACCCTTTGATTGGATCTATTTTTTTAAAATCAGGGGCAATAGCTTTAGTTGTAAATAAAAATCCGAATTGAGCTAAAGATGATATAACACCAGCCAATGCAACAGCCGTAGCCAATGGAATTACCATCAATAAAGTTTCTTTAAAAGTCACTATCGCTATGTCAAACATAAATGGTTTATCAAGATGAGTTCCAACTAAGGAAAAATAATATTTAAAAAGACGTGTCATATGATCTGCAATAAATGAAAATAACATTAAAACAGCAAGTATCGCTACAAATAGAGTTATAACACCTGAAGCATCCTGTGATTTTGGGACATTACCCTCTTTTCTGGCATCTTCTATCTTCTTGGGAGTGGGCTCTTCTGTTTTTTCTGCATCATCAGCCATAGATTATAAAGTTCCCTAGTCTAGTTTCATAGAAAGGTCAATCCAATTAGCTTGATGAATAAGTGAACCTGAACTAATAGCATCAACACCTGTTTTAGCATAAGAAACAATAGTATCAAGTGATATATTTCCACTTGCTTCAAGTAATATATGTGGATAATACTCATTCCTATATTTAACAATTTCTTCTATTTGAATTGGCGTCATATTATCACACATTACTATATCACACTTAGCAGACATAGCTTTTTTAGCTATATCAAAAGTTTCTGCCTCTATCTCTATTTTTGCTGTAAAAGGGATAACTTTTCTTGCATCTTTTATATAATTATTTAAATTTTTAATAGTTCTTAAATGTGTATCTTTTATCATTAAAGAATCATCAAGTCCCATTCTATGATTAACTGCACCACCACACCTTGTTGCATACTTTTCAAATACTCTTAAAAGAGGTCTTGTTTTTCGAGTATCCAATAAGCTAACACTGAAAGGCTCTATCAATTTAGAATATTTTCTTGTTAATGTAGCAATAGAACTAGCATGAAGTAACATATCTAGTATTGTTCTTTCACATTTCAATAAAGTATGTGAATCAGATTTTATCTCAGCCAACACATCACCTTTGGCAAATTCCTCACTATCTTGTTTTAACCACTTTATCATTATTCTTTCAAGTTTAGCTAATTCATCTATGTATTTAACACCAGCAACAACACCATTGCTTTTAGCTATTATTCTAGCACTTGCATCTACACTAGGTTCAACCAAAGCATATAAATCTCCACGACCCACATCTTCAGCCAAAGCTTCTATAACAAATTTTTTTATCATAATTCTAACATTCTTTCTAATGCTATTCTAGCCCATTTTTGAGTTTTTTCATCTACTTCTATCTCATTTATAGGTAAACCTTCATCTATAGCTTTTAAAGTTATATAAACATCTTCTAATGTTGTTTCATTCATAGTAGGACATTCTGGTTTTGTTGAGCTTAATACGTATGTATTATTTGGACGAAGACGATTTACAAGATTAAACTCTGTACCGACAGCTACTTTTTGCTCCAGAGGAAGTTCTTTTATGTAATTTATAAGTTGTGAAGTAGATCCAACAAAATCACTTGCATCACAGATAGATGGATCACATTCTGGGTGTGTAATAATTTTTATACCTGGATATTTTTCTCTATAAAATTCTATATCTTCAACAGTAAATAACTGGTGAACAGAACAAAAACCATCATAACATACAATATCTGCTTCTTTTGGATCTCCACCATGACCAATCACCATAGAGTTTAATCCCATCTGATTTGCTATATTTTGCCCTAAACATCTATCTGGAACAAAAAGTATCTTTTTACCTTTTGACAAAGCTGTTGTTATAATCTTTTTGGCATTAGAACTCGTACAAACCATACCACCCATCTCTCCAACTTTTGCTTTTACATCAGCATTTGAATTTATATATGTGATAGGTAAAATATCTTCATTTTTTATATCATGTTCATTTAAAAACTTTATAGAATTATCAAAGTATATAGAATCTATCATCTTTGCCATCGAGCAACATGCAAGTTTTGGCATAACTACACGTTTATTTGGAGATAAAACCTTTACACTTTGTCCCATAAATGCAACACCACAAAAAAGTACAAACTCACTATCATCCGCTTTTGTTTTCATAGCTAATTCTAGAGAGTCACCAGTTATATCACCTATTTCAAAAACTTCATCTCTTTGATAAAAATGTGAAACTATAGTAATACTTAGTTTGCTTTTTAATTCATTAATTTTTTGTTTCAATTCTTCATTTGTAAACTGCAAAAAAACATCCTATCTATATTGATTGAATAGTATTATATCTAAAAATTTTATCTAGTTATTAATATATTGATTGTAAAATGTCACCAATTATATATTTAAGGTTTTATATGGAATTTTTATTTAACACAAATGTTGAGTTTTTTATAGCTGCATATCTTATAGGTGGTATACCATTTGGTTTATTATTAGCTAAAAAATTTGCAGGAGTAAATCCAAAAGATAGTGGAAGTGGTAGCATAGGTGCTACAAATGTTTTAAGAGTAGTAAAAGAAAAAGATCCTGCTCTTGCTAAGAAATTAGGCATAGCAACATTGGCGTTAGATGCTTTCAAAGGAGTATTTGTACTTATAATAGCGAATATGATTGGTTTAAGCGAGGCTACTCTTTGGGCAATATCAGTTTTAGCCGTTATTGGTCATTGTTTTTCACCTTATTTAAATTTTGAAGGCGGAAAAGGTATAGCCACAGGTATGGGAGTTATGATGTTTATGCTTCCTATAGAAACTACTGTTGCTTTAGTTGTTTGGGCTGGAATGGCAAAAACAGTCAAAATATCTTCTGTTTCTTCTTTAACTGGTGTTTTAGCACTACTTTTATCTAGTTTTATCCTACATCCAAATATGGCACATGCACCTGTTGTTTTTATAGTAATAATTTTATTTTATAAACATATCCCAAATATTATTCGTCTTATCAGCGGAAAAGAAAAAGCTGTTATATAAATGAATATACATATAGAAAATCTAAAATTCAAATGTATTATAGGAATTTTAGATTTTGAAAGAACAAAGAAACAAAATGTCATTGTCAACATAAAAATAAAATATGATTTTCTAAATACATTTATCAACTATGCTGATGTTACAGAAGTTATTGAAAAGACAATGAAAAAAAAGAAATTTTTACTTATTGAAGATGCTTTAGAGTTTTTGTCAAAAAAACTTAAAAATAATTTTAAAGCTATTTATACCTTAAAAATAAAAATAACAAAACCCAGTATATTACCTAACTGCAGGGTCAGTGTGGAAAATAAATATAAATTCAATTCTTAATCCAAACTTCATTTTTTTTTAAAAAAAATTGAAAAAAACTTTAAAGTAACCTAAAATTATGATACAATTCCGCCAAATATTAAACACTAGGAAATGATTAATGCGTATTCTAATTATAGAAGATGAAGTTACATTAAATAAAATGCTTGCTGAGGGACTAAAGGAATTTGGTTACCAAAGTGATGTTGTTGAAACTTTAAAAGATGGTGAATACTATCTTGATATTCGTAACTACGATTTAGTTCTTATGGATTGGATGCTTCCAGATGGAAACTCAGTAGATATTATCGGAGATATAAAATCAAATACTCCAAAAACAGTTGTAGTTGTTCTTTCTGCTCGTGATGACAATGAAAGTGAAATAGAAGCACTTAGAAGTGGTGCCGATGACTATATTAGAAAACCTTTTGATTTTGATGTACTTATAGCTCGCCTTGAAGCTCGTTTACGTTTTGGTGGAAGTAACATTATAGAGATAGAAGACTTAACAATCAATCCAGAAGAAGAAAAAATAACTTATAAAGAAACAGAAATAGAATTAAAAGGTAAACCTTTTGAAGTATTAACTCATCTTGCACGTCATCGTGATCAAATAGTTTCAAAAGAACAACTTTTAGATGCTATATGGGAAGAACCTGAACTTGTAACACCAAATGTTATAGAAGTTGCTATAAACCAAATTAGACAAAAAATGGATAAACCATTAGAAATCACTACTATAGAAACTGTTCGTCGCCGTGGATATAGATTTTGTTTCCCAAAAGAAGTAAACTAAATTTTATAGAAAATGATATAATCCTTTTATCAAAATAAAGGGTTATATCATGCTTTCAAAAAAAAGTATTAGAAGAAGATTTTTAGTTCAACTTATCTTTGCTTCTGCCTCACTTATACTTATCTTTTCATCTATACTTTATGTTTATATAGAAAAATCTATCTATGATGATAAAACAAATGAACTGATACACTTTGCTAAGAATATATCTAATAATAAATCTATATACCAACAAGATGAACTTGTAAGTGAAAATTTTCTATCTTTAAATATAGAGTTAATTCAACTAAAAAGCACACCAAATAATTATGATATATATGAAAAAACAACTCTTAAACACACATACTTAACATTAATTTATCCATTTAAAGGCTTAACATACCTAAAAATAACAAAAGATATTACCAAAACAAAACACTTACTTCATAAAATACTAAGATATATATTTATTATAAATATAGCTAGTTTAGTTCTTGTTATATTATATGCAATTGGTCTTTCTAAAATGTTAGTAACACCAATAAACTCATTAAACTCAAAACTTTCAAATATGAATGAACATCTAATAAAACCTATAAAAACAGAAGATTTACCTCAAGAATTTGAACCACTAGGATTAACACTCAACCATTTAATTTCAAGAATTCATAACTTTGTAAAATATCAAAAAGAGCTCTTTATAGGTACTGCACATGAATTAAAAACTCCTTTAGCTGTAATAAAACTCAAAAATCAGGTAACTCTTATCAAAGAAAGATCACCTAAAGAATATATAGAAGCTTTAAAAGTAACAAATAAGACTATAGATGAGATGAATATAATAGTTTCAAATATATTAAATATAGGTCGTCAAGAAGGAGCTCAACTTGATAAACCTACAGAAGTAGATATTATAGAAATACTTAAGAAAAAAGCAGATGACTTTAAATTATTAGCCGAAAATGAAGGTAAAAAATTAGAAATACATTTCGAACCATCAGGATATATGGCTACCATACAAGTCAGTTTACTAAATCAAATCATACAAAATTTTCTGCAAAATGCATTAAAATTTACACCAAAAGATAAAAAAGTCAGATTACAAAGTAGACAAGATAATGTTGGATTATTAATTGAAGTAATAGATGAAGGATGTGGCATAGATGATAGTGTGGATCTTTTTGCACCATTTAAAAGACAAGGTAATAAATCTGGTGTTGGTCTTGGACTTTTTCTTGCAAAAAGTGCAGCTGATGCACTTGGAGCAAAAATAAAACTACGAAATAGAGAAGATGGTATAGATGGAACTATAGCCTCTCTTCAGTTAAACTCAAAGTTATCTTGCATAATTCCACGAAATAAGTAGTGTTTCAAAAATAATAAAGCTTTATTTTGATATAAATCTCTCATATAAAAAAATAGAAGATTTCAACTCTTCTGTGGTATAAGGTTTTTTGATGGCTTTGATAATAAATGATGAATGTATAGCATGTGATGCTTGCCGTGAAGAGTGTCCAACTGTAGCTATTGAAGAGGGTGATCCTATCTACTATATAGATCCAGATCGTTGTACTGAATGTGTCAATGTATATGATGAACCAGCATGTATTTCTGTTTGTCCTGTAGATTGTATAGTTCCAGATAAAGACAACATCGAATCTATCGCTGAATTACAGTTTAAATATAAGAATTTAGACATAGAAGAATAATATTGGCAAAACGTGTAACTATTATAGATATCGGTTCTAACTCAGTTAGAATGGTTATCTACGAGAAAACATCTCGTTTTGCTTTTCATATACTACATGAAGAAAAAAGTAAAGTCAGAATCTCTCAAAATGCATATCTTCATGAACAAAATTTACAAAAAATTCCAATGCAAAGAACATTTGATGCACTTAGAGACTTTTTAAAGATAAGTGAATCATTTAAAAGCAGGAAAGTATTATGTGTTGCTACTTCTGCTCTTAGAGATGCTCCAAATAAAAAAGAGTTTTTACATAAAGTAAAGAATAAATTAAAATTAAACATAAAAGTGATAAGTGGTGATAAAGAAGCATATTATGGTGCTATAGCTTGTGCTAATCTACTTCCAATACAAGATAATGCATTAAGTATAGATATAGGTGGAGGTTCTACAGAAATCACTTTTATATCAAATAAACAGATATCAAATTTTACATCATTAAAAATTGGTACCGTACGTCTTAAAGAGTTATTTTTTGATAAGAATGATATAGATGGAGCTATAAAGTATATAGATTCAAAATTAGAATTTTTAGATGATATAAACATCTCCTCTATAATAGGTATAGGGGGTACATTTAGAGCTATCTCTAGTGCTATTATGCAAAAACAAAATTACCCTTTAAATAAAATACATGCCTTTGAATATCATGCACTATATATGCAAGATTATATATCACAAATACTAAATACTAATGAAGAAGATCTTTTAGAAATTGGTATTGAAAAGAATAGATTTGATGTAATTAAACCTGGTGCTTTGATACTTCAAAGAGTTTTATATAAACTAAACCCTACAAGCATTATAACTAGTGGTGTTGGCGTTAGAGAAGGTGTTTATCTATCTGATTTACTAAGAAACTCTAAAGATAGATTTCCAGTTAATTACAATACTTCCATAAGATATCTAATAGATTCTCATATACCTGATAAAACATTTTCAAATAATTTGAATAAACTCAGTAAAAAATTATTTGACTTAACATATAACTATCTTAATATAGACAAAAAATATAGATATGAACTTGCAATTGCTGCAAAATTATATCCAGCTGGAAGTAATGTTCATTTTTATTCACAAAATAAGCATACATACTATCTTATACAAAGTGCTTTAGAATATGGTTTTACCCATAAGAGTATTATACTGATAGCTACACTTGCAAAATATGCAAAGAACAGACTACCTTCTAGTTCTCATCTAAAAAAATATTCTACATTACTTCCAGAGGATGATATAACAAATAAATTAAGTTATCTTCTGTCATTGAGTATACTACTTCTTAGTCACAGACCAAGAAATATAGATTTTAATTTAGAATTTAATAATGGTAAACTTAGAATAAAAACTAACAATACACTCTATATAGCACAAGATGGTATATCAAAACTAGAATGCAACCATAAAGAATTTAAAGTTATTTTTAACTAAGTGACAAAGATTTTAAAATCTTTGTCCCATTGTAAATTCAAATGCTGATGTTTTATCACCTGGTTGTTCATTTAGAGGACGAGCAAACATTAACTGTATTGGTCCAACAGGAGAGAACCATTCAAGTCCAAACCCATAACCACCTCGAGATATTTCATTTATATTATCATCTCCTATAAAGCCCCAGTCAACAAATGTAACTAAACGCATTTTAGCTTTTGGAACAAGTGGTAAACTTAATTCTAATGAGTTTGAAAATGTTTTTTTACCACCTATCCTCCTAATCCCATCTGGAGCATTTTCATCTACTATAGTTGGTGATAAAGAGTAAGATTCATACCCTCTAACACTACCTATACCACCCATATAAAATTTCTCAGCTAATGGGATATATCCATTATCTATAATTCCATACAATCTTGCTTTATATCTAAAAATAGCGTCAAAACCAATATATTGTTCTAAACCATTAAATTTTTTAAATACTGTTCTCGATTTTAAATAATCAGCATCAGCCCCTATACCAGTTTTTTCAAAACTTTGTGATAACTCAAAACCTTCACGAGCTAGATAATAATCATCTGTATTATCCCATTTTGCACTTATTGTAACACCACTTTTAGAATAATTTTCAAAATAAAATGTATCTGTAACATTGTAATCTATAGTATCCGAAAATTCATAAGAGTTTTCAGAAAAACCATATCCTATATAACCACTTATATATCTAGAAAATCTATGCCCTGCTCCTATACTTACACCATCACTTTTTACAGTATAATCATTATATTCATATACTGAGTGATAGATAGAGAAGTTACCACTATAATCACTATCATTTAATCTTGGATTTGAAATATTAAAAGAATAATTCTGAGTAGTTTGTGATTTTTCAGCTTTTACACCAACATTTATCCCACTACCCCAAATATTTCTATCATTTATACCAATACTAAGTAAAATACCACCATAACTTCCATAACCACCACCAAGTTGAATATTTCCAGTTGATGCTTCCTTAAGCTTAACAACTAAATCCATAGTATGATTATCTACCCTCTTCTCTTCAATAGTTGTTCCATCAAAATAACCTAAACGACCAAGAGCATTTCTAGAGTCTTTTAAATCAGTAAGAGAATACATATCTCCAGGACCAAGATATAATTCACGTCTTATTATTCTGTCTAATGTTCTCGTATTCCCAGATATTAGTACATTTCTTATACGTACTTTATCACCTGGCATAATTTTAAAAACAACTTCTACTGTTTTATTTTTCTTATCTTTTTTTAAATCAGGAACAACTTGAACAAAAGCATAACTAAGATCTGCGATAAGTGTTTTTATCTTTTGTGCATCATCTCTAAAATGCTTAATATTAAATACCTCATTTTCTTTTAAAGATATTACATCCATTATTTTTGCTTCATCAATTACATGTTTATTTTGGTATATAGAAATTTTTCTTATTTTGTATACATCACCCTCTTTTATCTGATAGCTCATATCTGCTGTATAATGATCAAAATTAGCCCTAACATAAGGAGTATCTACTTTTGCATCTAAGTATCCATGTTGCATATAAAAATCACGTATACGAAGATTGTCATATTCTAAATCACGTAATGACATCTTTCCATCATTACGTCCCCAAAACCATCCCATAAACTGATGCTCTTTATTTGCTATTACTTCATTAAACTCATCACTATCTAAACCATAAACACCAGCATACTGTAACTTTGTTATAGTTATTTCTTCACCTTCATTTACAACAAATATTACTTTTATACTACCATTTTCAAGATACTCTTTTTCTATCTCAACTACAGAATCAATTTTACCATCTTGAGATATAGCATCCATAATTCTTTTCTTGGCTGCTTCTAATTTTTTTTCATCATAAAGAGAACCTTTCTTTATCTGAATCACTCCATCTAAAACTTCATCATCATTCTCTTTCCAGCCTTTTAACTCTACTTGAGATATAACAGCTTTTTCTTTAAAATAAAAAGTTAAATCTCCATCTACAAACTCAACCCAAATGTCATTAAAATAACCTTGATTAAAGTATTTTTTAATAGCTTTATCAACCATTTCAATATCCACATCATCACCAACTTCAAAACCAATCATTCGTTTTGCAACAGGTTCAGATATATGAACTAAACCATCATATTTTATACTTTTTACAGTTTGAGCAAAAATTGAAGTTGAGAAGAGTAAAAGGAAAAAAACAAGTATAATTTTCATCAGTATCCAATATATAAATTTTAAAGTAGATTTTATCCATTATGAGGTTAATATTAAGTAAATTTAGTATAATTTTACAAAATATTAATGCAGAGTATAAAAATGAACATAGCAATAATTGGTCTTGGTCTTATGGGTGGGTCTTTAGCACTTAGTTTAAGATCAAAAATATTTGTGTCAAAAATCGTTGGAAGTGACCACAATGAAACACATAAAGAGGAAGCTTTAAAGCTTGGCTTAGTAGAGGAAATAGTAGAATTTGAAGATGCTAAAAAGGCAGATGTCATAATACTAGCTATACCTGTAAATGGTGTTATTGGAGCTTTAAAAGAACTACAAGATGTTGATGAACATGTAACAATCATAGATTTAGGAAGCACTAAAGAAAAAATTATAAAGTCAGTACCAAATAAAATAAGAAAAAATTTTGTTGCAGCACATCCTATGACTGGAACTGAAAATTTTGGGCCAACAGCAGCTATAGAAGGATTATATGATCAAAAAGTAGTTGTATTATGTAATCTTGAAGATAGTGGTGAACACCAAAGAATAGTTGCAAAAAAAATATTTAAATCTCTAAATATGAAAAAATATTTTATGAATGCAAATGAACATGATAGGCATGCAGCTTTTATATCTCATATGCCACATCTTATATCTTACTCATTGGCAAATACTGTAATGAGACAAGAAAAAAGAGACAATATTTTAGCTTTAGCAGCAGGTGGTTTTCGTTCTATGAGTCGTCTTGCAAAAAGCTCACCATACATGTGGGAAGATATTTTTAAACAAAATAAAGAAAATCTATTAGAGGCTGTAGAACTGTTTGAAAGTGAATTAAAAATGCTAAAATCAGCCATCCAAAAGGATGACTGGCAAAGTATACATAATGAGATGAAAGAAGCAAATAAACTTCAAGAGATATTTTCTTAAACTATATTATATCTAAGGATAATATCTTTTAATATTTGCTTATCTAGTTGTTGCTTACTAGATGAATAAATATTATTTTCAAGTATATCTACTATACCTTGAACATCTTTATCATATTTATATGGTAATAATTTAATTAATAATAATTTTTCATCTTTAATATTTAATCTTTTTTTATAACTTGAGTTAAAATTTAATTTAGAAAAACTCATAATTAATATCCCTAACGCCAATCCAGTTAAAAATCCTATAAAAACATATAATTTATTTACCTCAACTATCGTTTTGACAACATTACTTTTAGATCTTTGATTATCTTCTTCAGATCTTTTTATAGTTAACTCTGGTTTTGAAAGGTTTGTTCTAAGTGAACCATTTACAACAACATCCATAGGCTCTGTTTTTATTTTTTCAACTCTTTTTGTTTTTAAATTATAAAAAATCAATTCAAAAGGCGGAATAGTAAAATTTGAATCAGAAACAAATGCTAATTTTTGGGATAAACCTTTATTGTTTATATTTATCTTCTCTTCAAAAACATTTACTCCAGGTATATAAGGTTTAAAACTCTCTATATCTTCAAAATTTCCATCTCCACTTACCATAATAGTTACATTTAATGCTTCATTTGCATTAATCTCTTTCTTATCTACCATAGTTCTTATATGGAAATCACCAACTAATTTTGCATTATTTGGCAAAACTTTAACTTTAAGATTCACACTATTTGAAAAATAACTTCTCCATCTAACTTGAGGCATCAAAGATCCCCAACTATTTAAAGCTACTCTTCTAGCTATTCTTAATTGCGCAGGTTTTATAGTTAAGTTTCCATCCCTTTGAGCAGAAAGTTTATATACCATTTTCGTAACTATGTATTGACCATCATTATACCTCACAGGTGAAGATTCTGATTTTGTCCAAAAACCTTTTAGTTCAGGTTCTATAAACTTACTATCTACAGCATCTGTAGTACGTTTTTGTTTTAGTAAAAGAGTTAATTCAAATGGTTCTCCAACAAAAACTTCTTTTTTAGAAGCTACTAAAGATAATACAAAGTCACCATTTAATGTTTGAGTAACAGGTTTTACTTCTACTTTTACACTATTTGATTTTTCTACATGACCATTAACTTCAACATCTATACCATCTACTATACAACTTTTCATAGGAATAAAACTATATCCAAGTGTATAACTTTTTTTATAATCACCATTTATCATTTGTATACTTGTTCTAGATGAAGTTGAGACGATACTGTTTCCACATATATTATCTAAAACAGGTTTTTTTATATCTTCACCACTTATTGTAAGGTTATATGTTACTGTATCACCTTTATATATTATACTTGGATCAACACTAGCAACTACACCAGCATAAGTAAAAGAAAACAAACTAATTAAATATAAAAATATTTTACCAAGGTTTCTCATTTATATCCTCCTTTACGGGCTTATTATTGTTATTTAACATGTACATAAAACTATTTTGATTAGCATTTAAAGCCTTCATCCATTTTTTTTCTTCTGCATCACTCATTTTATTTTTATTTTGTTTCATATTGGCGTTAGAAACATCTTTTCTCTTCTCTTTTTCTTTATTTTTCAACTCTTTAGCAGGTTTATTTTGTTTTTTATCCTGCTTTTGTTTATTTTTTTCCTTATCTGACTTAGAATCATTTTTGTTCTTATCATTTTTTGATTTTTCATCATTTTTATCAGATTGTTTCTTTGAACTTTTATTCTTTTGTTTATCCTTCTCTTTTTTATTTTTATCTTTAGAATCTTTTTTTTGTCTATCTTGATTCTCTTTATTATCTTTCTTTTGTTGTTTATCCTTTTTACTATTTTTATTATCTTTCTTTTTTTGATCTTTTAATGCTTTTTTTACAGCCTCTAGATTTTCTCTAACCTCTTTATCTTCTTTTATTTTAAGAGATTTTTCATAAGCTTTTACAGCTTCTTGTAAATTCTCTTTTGTATATTGCTTTACATATGCATTTCCCATATTTGCAAAATTTCTAGCACTTTGAGCTTTATTATCAAATCTAGCTTTCTCATAACTTTGTACAGCCTCTTTATACTTCCCCTGCTTATATAGTGCATTGCCTTTGTTATAATAACTTTGGAAATTTTCTGAAGATGAAGCATACTCAGAATATAACTTTTCACTTTTTGTATATTCCCCATTCTCATAAGCTTTTTTAGCATCTTCAAGCTTCATAAAATCAAAAACACCAGCTTTTAACTCTGGGGTAGTAAATCCTAACGCCAATAATACAAAAATAGCTGGAACATTTATTTTTTCTCTCTTACTCATAGATGAAGTTGCTATCAAAAGTATAAATAATGCTAATCCAAGAGGATAATAAAATAAAGGTACAAAACGAGCTATCTCTTGAGATTTTAACTCTTTTTTCTGAGCATGCTTTTGTATCTCTTTTATCATAGTTTCTATATCTTCATTTGAATTTACACTTTGTATATAAACACCACCTGTCTTAGTAGCTAAATCTGCTATATTTTCATTTAATTTTGAAATTATTATATTTCCATTTTGTTTTATAAAACTACCATTATCTTTTTTTATAGGAGCACCATTTATGGTTCCTATACCAAGTACAAATACAGCTATCTTATTCTCTTTTGCAAATGTAATTTCTTTTGAAAAATCTTTATCATCTCCACCATCACTAAGTATTAATAAATATTTTTTAGAACCATTTTTTATACTATTATCTACTACTTCTAACATAGACAAAAGGTTAGTTCCCTGTTCTGTTATAGATTTTGTACTAAGTTTTTTAAGTAAAAAAGCCACTGCAGTATGATCAAAACTTAGAGGAGAAACAAGATATGAATTTTTTGCAAAAGCTATAACTCCTATCCTTTCATTTGGCTCTTGTTGTATAAATTCTAAAGCCTTTTTCTTTGCTAACTTTAAACGATTAGGATATACATCTTCTGCTAACATAGAGTCTGATATATCCAAAGCGATCATGATATCAGCACTTTTTGCTTTTATCTCAATCTTCCCATCTTTGATTACTGGACCAGCTAACGCCAATACTATTAAAAACCCTATAATCATAAATAAAGCATTTCTAGCTTGAAGAGTCAAAGTATTTGATGTTACTCTTAACTTTTTCATAACTTCATCACTAAAAAATGTTGCCTGCGCCTCTTTTTGCGTCAGTAAAAATCCAAAAAGGATCATAAGAGGTGGTAACATATAATATAAAAATTCTGGATGTAAAAAACTCATCAATTTCCTCCTCTTCTATTTCTTAAGTAAACATATAACATCAAAGATAACAAACCTATAAATAATGGATAAAAATAATAATATTTTAAATATGTAAATGTCTCATTTTTTATCTCTGATTTTTCAAGCTTATCTATCTTGTTATATATATCTTTTAGTTCATCTGCACTAGATGCTCCAAATGCAACACCACCTGTCTCTTTTGCTATCTTTATAAGAACTGCACGATTATACTCATCAGAGTTCCCTATACCTACTGGATAAACTTTAACATGCTCTTTTTTTGCCATATCAATAGCTATATCTAAAGGTATTTTATCTACACCTTTTGTTGAGTAACCATCTGTTAAAAGTATTGCTACTTTTGATTTTGCTTTACTCATCTTAAGCAGATTAACACCTTGAGCAAGAGCTTCATATAAAGCTGTATATTTACCAGCCATACCAACTTGGAGTTGAGATACTATTCCAGCTAGTATATGTTCATCATATGTTAAAGGTGAAGCTATAAATGAATACGCCCCAAAAACAACAAGCCCAAGATTATCATTTTTTCTTTTTTTCACAAAGTCTGCCACTATATCTTTTACAACATCAAATCTAGTAAAAACAGGATTATATTTATCAAATCCTCTTGCCAACATAGATTGTGAAGCATCCATTATTAAAGCTATTTCATGACCATGTTTTGGCTCAAGCTCATATGGCTCATCTTTAACTGGCGACATTAACGCCAATATCATCATAATAATAGCTATCCACTTTAATAAAAATAATAATTTTGAAGATGAAACACTACTTTTCATAAACTGACCAGCATGTGGAAAATATATAGATGGTAACTTCATCTTACAAAGTGAATGACATGCTATGAAAAAAAATATTACAAATGCAATCTTAGGAAATTCAAAATAAATTCCATCAAACATCTATCATACCTCTATACAAATCTATAAAGTGAATAGTTTCACTATCCATTTTATCTACAATTCTTTTATACTTATACTGTTCAAGTCTATGAAGTAAATCTTCATAAGCTCTTTCATGTCTTTGACTATCATCTTTAAATGTATATCCAAGATATGTAACATTATAAGCAGCCTTTTTAGCATTCTTAAAATCTATATTATTTAAAAGTTTAAAATGTTCTTTTCTAATATTAAACTTTCGCTTGTGTTTATAAAAATGATATATAAGATACAAAACACCTATTAAAATCAATATACCAATCAAACAAAGAGCTATAAAATAATAAAAAGAATAATCCTCTATCTCAATCAAAGGTTTTATGTCATGTATAGGAATATCTATATTTTTCATCTACCTACCCTCAAATAATCGTCTTAAGGCAACGCCAACACTAGCATCAGTATATACCTTAGTAAATCTTATCTGATGCTTTGAAAATGTTGAGTACAATTCTCTATCATGTTCTTGCACCTTTTTTGCATACTCTGATATACTAGAAGAATTAAAATCACCTTCTAATACAGCGCCACTTTCTGGATCAACTAAAGAAGTAAAACCCATTTTTGGTGGCTTCTCTTCAAACCTATCTCTTACAACTATAGCAACAACTTCATGCTTTTTAGCAAGTAACTTTAAATTTGGAATATCAAAAAAATCACTGACTATAATCACTAATGACTTTCTTTTTAATCGTCTATACAAAGTATCAGCTATAAATTTATAATCAACTTTTTTATTTAACGCATCAAACTCTAAAATTTCTTTAACACTTTTTTGTACTTGATGAAGTTTCTTACTTGGTTTTAAATAAGATATCATCTCATCAGTAAATACATAAGAACCCAACAAATCACCATTCTTAAGTGTAGAGTAACCAAGAAGTGCTACAACTTCTGCAATAACATCTTGCTTAAATCTTTTAGATCCAAAATATACACTTCCGTTTAAAACAGATGCTATAACAACATTAAGTTCCCTCTCCTCACGAAATATTTTAATAAAAGGTTTTTGCATCTTAGCTGTGATATTCCAATCTATATGCCTGATATCATCTCCAGCCATATACTCACGAAGTTCAATAAAATCATACCCTTCACCCTGAAATATAGATGGATTATTACCCACCATCTCAGAAAACACTTGACGACGAGCCCGAACTAATATCTTTTGTAGTGTACTCATAATATGAGACCTTATGGTATCGCTACAGTCTCAAGAACTTTTTGAATAATCTCATCTGTAGTTACACCTTCAGCTTCTGCCTCATAAGTTAGTACGATACGATGTCTCATAAGTTCTTTTACTATATACGCAACATCTATTGGTGTTACAAAATCTTTTCCTCTCATAAATGCCATTGCCTTTACAGCCTTAAACATATCTATACTAACACGAGGTGATGCACCAAACTGTATAAACTCTTTTATATCACTTAACCCATATTCTTCTGGATGTCTCGTAGCATTAACAAGCTCTATCATATACTCTTCAACTTCTGCATCTACATGTATATCTTTTACAATCTGTTTTAATTTATCAAGATCATCCCCATCTAAAACAGGGGTAATAGCTTCAAATTTACCACTAGATATACGACGAGCTATTTCTAATTCTTCATTTTTAGTATTATAATCTACAACTAACTTCAACATAAAACGATCTAACTGTGCTTCTGGTAACTGATAAACACCCTCTTGCTCAACGGGATTTTGTGTTGCCATAACAAAAAATGGCAAATCTAATTTAAATGTAGTATCACCTAAAGTAACCTGTTTTTCTTGCATAACCTCAAGTAAAGCAGACTGAACCTTTGCAGGAGCACGGTTTATCTCATCTGCAAGAAGTAGATTTGTAAAAATTGGTCCTTTTTTAATTTTAAATTGATTATTTTGAGGATCATATATTTCTGCACCAAGTATATCTGCTGGTAATAAATCAGGCGTAAACTGTGCACGTTTAAAATTCAATCCTAAAGCTTTAGAAAGTGCATTTACAGTAGTAGTCTTAGCAAGCCCAGGAACACCTTCTATAAGTATATGACCTTCACATAATAAAGCTATAAGAAGAGAATCTATCATTTTTTCTTGTCCAACTACAACCTTAGCTACTTCATCTTTTACATTTTTAATTTTATTTATCATTTTAAAACTCCTTATCTCAAATATTATTATATTTTATATCTAATGCAAGTATAGTCCTTTGGAGTAAATAATTATAAAATGATTGGTTAATAGTTGTTAAATGACAAATTTAAAAATTTGTCACTATTTTACTTGACATATGAAACATATTTGCCTATAATTTCGACCTCTTAACAAAGAGAGCGTAAACGTCTTGTTAGCTCAGCTGGTAGAGCACGTCACTTTTAATGATGTGGCCGATGGTTCGAATCCATCACAGGACACCACTTTTAATATATTGGCCCCGTCGTCTAGCGGTTAGGATCCATGGTTTTCATCCATGTTACAGGAGTTCGATTCTCCTCGGGGTCACCAATATATATAAGTAATCAATTCCCAATACATATTACATTCAGCCAATAAGACATAAATAGTGTTATATAACGCTAATTCTAATATCAAATGCAATTTCCACCTAATTTAACTAGCTAACTTTTTACTCATTTCGCCAATTCAAATTTAAAGTGCAACACCTGATTCAACTGCACCATAAGATTTCGTAATTGTATCGAAAAAAACTTCTGCTGGTGTTTTGTATCCCAGTACTTTTCTAGGTCTACGATTTAATCTGTTTTGAACTTCAACAATTTGCTCATCTGTGATATCAATAAAGGGCATCTTTTTAGGGAAGTATTCTCGTATCAAACCATTGGTGTGTTCATTAAGCCCTCGTTGCCAAGACTGGTATGGATTTGCAAAGTAGAACTCAGTATCAAGTGTTTGGGCTATCTCTTCATGGTATGAAAATTCCTTACCATTATCACTTGTAATAGTAAGAGTATGCTCTTGTATTGGCTTTAGAAGATGTACTATGGCATCTGTTACAACTCTAGCTTGTTTAGGCTTCTACTTTTTTCATAAGAGTGCACTTTTAATTTCTATCAACCAATGTAACAATTGCTTGATGATGGTTCTTTCCAATGATAGTATCAACTTCCCTGTCACCAACTCTGGATTTATCTTCTATAATAGCTGGTCTAAAATCTATAGATATACGATTTTTTAAATAACTTAACAGATAAATATTATCAAGTAGTAGATGGGTATTCAACAAGTCCTAGAGCATTCTATGCTGGATGTAACATAAAATTTTAAAAAAAATGTTTCCATCTATTATAGATGGAAACATAATTCTAATTAATTTTTACATAACCTGTTTCTGGCATGATAGAAAGAGATATAGTATCTCCATTTGAATTTTGTAATGTTAGTATACATTCTGATTTTATTAAATTATCACTTTCATATGAAGTTTTATTACCTTTATCGCCACTAGATTTACCTAGTTTACCTTTGATTGGTCTTCCTAAATGATCAAAATATAATCTTTTAGATGTGTGAAACGTACATGAAGAAGAAAATGTAACATTTGTAATATCATAAGATTTACCCAAATTCAATTTTTCCATACCTTTAAAATTGTTTGATCTGATATCTCTTGAACCACTGCCACAACCACCTGTCATTAACTGAGCTTTATTATTTGGATTTTTAGCAATTTCATTTTCATCCGCATCACCAGTACTAGTACCATCTGTATCTGAAAAAATTGTATATGCATATTTACTATCTGATTCATTTGAATGAGTAAAATACAATACCCATCTTTCCTTAAACCACTTTGTATTATCACTATTATATCTATCATCCATCATTGCTAAATGTTGAGTGTACCTTATATCTGACTGAAGTTGTATTGCAGCTTGTCTTAGTGAACTACTTTGATAACTAGGTATCATAACTGATGCTAAAATTCCAACTATAAGTATCACAAAAACTAATTCTAAGAGTGTAAATGCTTTTTTCATAAAGCTAGTATATCAAAAAAAAGGAGAAAAAAAAAGGAGAAAAACACCAAAGAGAAGAAAACTCTTTGGTTAAAATATAAAACTATATTTTTTCAGCTGGCTGAACATCGTATAAGATATCATCCATAGGGTGTCTATACATTGGCATAGCAAGACGTTTTTCATCAAGCACATGACCAATAAATCCTATAGAACGACCAACTATAAAGAATGCATTAAGTGTACCAGATTCTATAAATTCATTGATTTCTGTTTCAGAGTAACCTAATGCTCTCCACATATCAACCATTAAAATACCAATAGTACCATCAACATTTAAGATAAGGTTTTCTTTCTTACTTGTTGTAAGTGCTTCAACAGTTTTTGCATAATCAAGTAATGGTGTACTTGGGAAATTTTCAGCTGCAAAGTTCATAAGGCCAGTTACGCGTAAATCTGGATTTTTAAGAGATTTAATACGATGACCAATACCTGGAATTGGAACACCTTCTGATTTCATATAACCTAAAAATTCTTTTGGAGAAAGATTATTATCATCTGCATATTTAAAATATTTTGCTGCACCATCAATAGCACCACCAAAACGTGGACCAATAGTTAAAAGACCAGTTACCAAAGATTCTACAACTGATTTACCAGCACGAGCTGTTACTTTTGCATTATGAGCACCAGAAACAGCTGGACCATGATCAGCAACAGTTTTAATAACTGTTTCTATAAAGTCTGTAGCCCATTTTGGATACTGTTTTTTAAACCATAGAAGTGAAATAACATCACCAATACCTTTACCTGTATCTGGAGTTGCAACTGAAGATATTGGAAAGCCTGCGTATGTTGCTTCTTCACCACGATCATCAGAAATAGTACAGATAAATTGTTTTGAACGACGTGTTTTAGGCACAACATTCATTTCTGGTTCAGGAATAGGATCTAAATTAAGAGATTCAAATACTTCCTTGATTTTAGCTGGAAGATCATTGAAAGTAGCTGGCACATGTATACCTGCCTCAGCCATAGCTTTATTTTTAGCTTCTGCAGTTTCAGCATCACCATTTGCAGATGCACCCGCATGACCAAACTGAACACCACTATCATAATACTTAGCAATTGTACCTATACACCAAGCGATAATTGGCTTTTTAATCTTACCAGACTTCACAGCTTCAATTACTTTATACTCTTCAGTACCACCAACTTCACCTAATAATATCATATATTTAACAGCTGGATTTTCTTCCATTCTAAGTAAATTATCTATAAATACAGATCCAACAAATCTATCACCACCAATAGCAACACCTTCAGCAATACCATCAGCGTTTATAGCAATAATATTTGAAAGTTCATTAAATAAACCACCTGAACGAGTTACAAGTCCACAAGAACCAGCACGGTGTAGTTTTGAGTTTACAATATTCTCAATAGTACCACCAATATTTGCTATTTTAAATGCACCTGGAGCTATCGCACCAACAGTAGCAGGTCCAATTACAGTAACACCAAGCTCTCTTGCTTTAGCATTCATACCGCGAGCAAGTCTTTCAGGTATACCCTCAGCAGTAATCATAATAGATGAAAAACCACCAATTTCCAATGCTTCCATAGTTACATCATATGCAGTTCTAAAAGATGCAAAGTTTAAAAGTACATCAGCTTGTGGCTGTGCGGCTTTTGCTTCTGTTGTACTCTTATATAAAGGTACCATTATCTCATCTGGTCCCCAGAAAAATTTCTCAAATTTATTTCCACTTGTAGGAGCTACTATAGCTGCGACAGATGGTTTATCTCTTTTGATCGTATAATCATAATCAAGCATTCTTTGAATTGCGGTTTTATTGTTATTCCAAAAAATTGCTTGTGTATCTCTAGTAAATAATTGTGCCATCTTTTCTCCTTACTTCTCTTCTAATGCCATACGAACGATGTCAGTTACGTGTGTTTCAGGCCCATAAACTTCGATATATAAACCTAGTCTATCTGCTGCTTCTTTGATATCTTTTAAACCTTTTTCATAGTTTGGTCCACCACGACGTACATATATCCTAATACCAACTTCTTTCATTTTATCTGAATAGTTCTCAAATGCCTGAATAATACCTGTAAAAGTTTTTGCAACATCTGTAAAGTTTGCAATAGCTCCACCAATAATCATGATTTTATCACGACCTTTTGGATCTTTTTCTCTTGTCATAAGATCTAAGATTGTTTCAGCATAAAACTTAGTTTCACCTGTTGTTGGTCCACCTGAGTACTCACCATAGTTTGCAAGATCATCAATACCAGCAAAATCAGCAATAGTGTCAGCATAAACAACTGAAGCACCACCACCTGCAACCATAGTCCAGATTCTAGCTTCTGGCTTAAGTAAAGTAAGTTTTAATGAAGCACCAGTTTTAGCATCTGCTTCTTCAATAGCTTCAACTTCTGGAGATTTAGCCTCCATACCAAATGCAGTAGGATACTCAACATCACCCCACTCTTCTACCATCATAAATCCAGCAGTATCATCAAGTTTTGCAACCATATCTAAAAGCTCGATTTTATTTCCTTGCATAACAAAAGGATTGATTTCAAGGTAGGCAAAGTTAAGCTCACGATATGCCTTAAAAAAACCTATAGCAAATTTTGCAAAATTTTCTTTATCTTCAGATTTTACATCTGCAGGGATATTCGCTTTAATCTTTTCAGCTATATCATCTTCAGTTGCAGTTATTGGAAATTTAACTTCTGTAACTTTTTCATCCCAGCCTTCTTCAACTTCCATTCCACCTTCAGCAGACATATAAAGTACATCATCATCACCAACACAAGTTGCAGATATATAATACTCTTCAGATTGATCATGAGGAGTAAAAGGCTCAACAACGAAATGAGTAAGCATATCTACTTTTGGTTCACCAGTTGGAGTGTCACCATCAAATGAAAAATACACTGACTGCTCTGTACTAGATTTTTCATCTATCCATGAAGCAGCTTTCTCTAAAGAAACATCTCCTGGCTTAGCATCTTTAAAAAGAACAAGTCCATTCTTACCACGCTTACCAAACAACATATCTGGTTTTGCAACTAATGCTTTTTCATTTAACCATTTTTTATCTTTTGCAGCCTCTCTAAGTTCTGATCCATTTTGAACCATAACTGTTTCGTATGCATAAGTAAAATCTGGAAAATATTTATCCCAATGTTTTGCTAAGATAGACTTAGCATCATATTCGCGTATCGCTTTTTGAGCCATAGAAACTCCCTATTTTGATATTTGTGAGGTATTTTAGCATAATCTCATTTAATAATATCTCGTGTTTATATTTAGTATTAAATAGATTTATTTATTGTTTAATTTAGTAACATAAGCTCTATATACTATTCTATTCATGTAACTAATAGTTACATTAGAATTCTTTTCATCCATAATATCCACTTTTTTCAATAAATTTTTATTACATTTCTCTATTTTGTAAAATTTTAAACGCAATTGCATCTCTTCATCTGTTTTAATGCAGTTGAATTTTCTATTTTTTAACTCTAAAGCTAATTCTTTTGCCACATAAGAGTTGTATGCAAAATGTTTTTGTGGATTTTCTATATATAAAAACATATATTTATTTAAAAATACAGCCAATGTATTTAAAATAAGAAATATTAATGAAAAAGTAAATGCTAGTTTATATGGTGTTCTATATTTTTTAAGTCTTACCCTATATGAGCTTATAAATATTTTTGCTGATAATGGTAATGCAACCATAAGGTACGGAGCAAAATATTCTAAAGAAACTCTTTGTCTAAAAGAAAGTATCAAAGATATAATAAAAGCCGTTGATGCTATATACCATACAATATCTATATCTTTAGTAAGATATTTTCTATAAATAGTGTAAGTTAAATATATAAATATTATTGGAGTAAAAATTGCACTATAAACACCAATAACATCTAAAAAATGTCCCTTTGGTAAGCCAAAAATCCCACTACCATGAATATATAATGATATGGAAATAAGAACAATCATATATGGTACACAAATAAATTTCTTTTTATTCATATAATAAAAAACTAAAGAAATGTATAAATAGACAAAGCCTCCATTTATAAAACTAAATAATAATAACAATGCTAAATAAATGTACTTATGCTTATGTTCATAAAGATATATAAATAACAATAATCCAAAAATCAATACACCTGCATCATTTACAATTATTGCTGAACTTACAACTCCTGGCAATAATATAAACAGAAAAATCAACCATAATCTATTTTTATAACTTTTAATATAAGTTTGAGATATCTTATACATTAATATTATACTTGATATGTGAAAAATAATCATAGGTAAACGTAAAGCAAAATCATTTTGACCAAAAATCAAGATTGATTTTTCTACTATATACTGTAAGAAAGAAGGTTTTCCATAAAGGATAGAAGCCTCAGCTGAAGATATAGATATAGTAGATGTTTGAAAATACAATATAGATAAATCAATTACTATTAATGAAAATAGTATTAATTTATATCTCATAATTTTAAAAAATTTCCTAACATTTCATGACCATATTCACTCATAATAGATTCTGGATGAAACTGGATACCATATATACTTTTATCTTTTATTTTTAATGCCATAATCTCATTATCATCTTCACTATAAACCGTAGGTTCTATACTATCTGGTAAATTATCTTTATCTACTATCAATGAATGATATCTAGTTGCTACAAAAGTTTTTGGTATATCCTTAAATATATCACATTTGCTAACTTGTTTCATTACAGAAGTTTTACCATGCATCATATTTTGAGCACGTATAACATCAGCACCAAAAACCTGAGCAATACTTTGATGCCCTAAACATATACCTAGTATAGGAAGTTTATCTTTAAAATAAGATATAACTTCAAGTGTTATACCAGCTTCATCAGGTGATGCAGGACCAGGTGAAATAATAATTTTTTCAGGTTCTAAGGCTTCTATCTCCTCTACACCCATCTCATCATTTCTTACAACCTTTAAATCTGCTCCAAGTTCTCTACAATACTGAACAATATTATAAGTAAAACTATCATAATTATCTATCATTAAAATCATCTATTTTTAATCCTCCATAAAGCCCAAATTTGCGGGATTTAATCAACTTTTCTTCAAATATATTATAAATCGTGCCACCCTATAACTACCCTTTTTAATATTTTTTATACATTTTTATGCCATTTTGGGTAACACACTGGGGTAACACGAAACACTTATTCGAATTATATCAGATTTAAAATTAGAGTGTTGTTTAAATATTCACTATTCATTTCTTAAGCACTAAAGTGAACCGTACTTATCCATCTCTTTTACATCTTTAGATTTAACACTTAAATAGAGGCACTAAATTTTCTATTTTTAAAATCTTATTCTATAATTAGCCTTATTTTATCTTAGAAATATCATTTCGTATTCTTAAAAAAACTGGAAACCTTGGCTTATGATATTTTGTCATCTCCTTATATTTAAAAGTCACTATCTCACCTACTTTAGGAGGATGTTTTCTTTCTTGTTTTGTAAAACCTGAACCTATATTAAAATGTGTTCCATCACTAAGAACACATTCCAAAGAACCCATCATATTTTGAAATTTACCATTACCATCTTTTATCCCTACAACTTTACATTCATCATCTAAAAAGCTTTTTATTTTAAGTGCTTTTGATGTTCTTTTATTTATATAAAGAGCCTTTGGATCACGAACGACAATTCCCTCTCCACCTTTTTGTTCTACAAAATTTAAAAAGTTTTTCATATCGGCTTTATTTTTTATATCATACTGAGGAATAATTTTTATAATAGAAGATTCATATGCCTGTACTTTAAAAAGCCTTTTTGAAAGATTACCTTCTGCATTTGGTACTTCAAATATATAGTGTTTAATATATTTCCAATCTTCTGAAGCTGTTTTATCTCTTACTATACTAGAGATATTTTCAAAATCACCTCTCTTTGTCCATAACTCACCATCTATAGCAAAAGGTGGATAATCTTTTAAAAACCATTTAGGAGCATGGATAATTTTTCCTCCACGACTTATAAGATGTTGTCCATCCCAATAAGCACGAATGCCATCAAGCTTTTCACTCATTACCCAACCTGTGATATTTTGATCATGATAAACCTTTAACAAGAGTAATTTTGGTTTATTATCAGCAAAAAGTAAAAAAGGGATAAACAATAAAAAAATAAATTTAAAAAAAGATATCAACTAATAAATTCTTTAATTATATAAGTTGGACGCCCTATTATAGCCTTGTTTTCTTTTATAATTACAGGACGCTCTATCAATTTTGGATATTGTATCATTGCATCTATAAGTTTTTCTTCATTTAATTCTTTATCCAATTCTAACTCTTTATAGATACTTTCTTTTGTTCTAATCCATTCTCTTACACTAGAAAAGCCCAACATTTTTAAAACTTTTTTTAATTCCTCTTTTGTTGGTACTTCATCTAAGTATTTTATCACATTGCTCTTACAATTATTCTCTTCTAAAATTGACATAGCTTCTCTTGATTTTGAACATCTTGGATTATGCCATATTGTTATTTCTTTCATATATATTCTCCATTTAATTTAGTGTTTGTATATTTTTTTTATTTGTTATTTGCTGTAAATAATTTGATATATTTATAAGTGAAAAAGTAACCAAAAATATCATTAATCCGGGAAAAAAACTTACCCACCACGCTATTTCTATAACCTCTTTTCCCCCACTCAGTATAGTTCCCCAACTCATTTGTGGTGCTACTATACCAAGTCCCAAAAAGCTAAGACCTGACTCAGCTAAAATAGCACCACCAACACCAAATGTAAAACTAACAAAATATATAGGTGCAAGTAATGGGGCATAATACTTAAATAAGATTTTACTTTTATTAACCTTTGCAATATTTAAAATTCTTATATATGGCTGTGAAGTTATCTTAAAACTTTCAGATCTTATTAATCTTGCTGTTGTCATCCATCCAGTTATAGAGATAATAACTATTAAAACCCATACAGAGGCATTTACATAACTTACTAACGCCAATAATAAGAAAAAAGTTGGAAATGTTAAGAAAAGGTCAACAATAACAACAAACGATTTATCTACAATACCTCTAAAATAAC
>Ga0256827_10000388_pt1 | contig 27176 bp, 28 predicted proteins | sample CV84metaG_FD_185977 | JGI IMG/M metagenome (GOLD analysis project Ga0256827, IMG submission 185977) | Hydrothermal vent microbial communities from East Pacific Rise, Pacific Ocean - CV84 | ecosystem: Environmental > Aquatic > Marine > Hydrothermal vents | place: Pacific Ocean: East Pacific Rise...
AAACCTGCCATATCGGCGTTGTAGTATTTTCTAGCTCCTATGATAGCTGATAGGGTGTCTGTGCCTTGGAAGTTGACCAAGTGAGCCATACCACCGAGCATTGCTGATTCATCACTTGATGTTCCTCTTGCTCCAAAATCGTGGAGTTTAAAAGGTAGCTCGGCTTGTGGGTTATCGCTAGTTTCGTCTAGGTAGCCTCTGATTATCTCTTTGATAGAGTAGGACAAGGTGGCTACAGTGGTGGGAAACCATACAGCTCGTAGAAGTGCTGTCTCTAGGTATGAGGTTAACCACGGTAGTTTTGGGTCGGTATTGACTACTTGGACTAGGGGGCATTTTAACGGGACTAAAGTTCCTTCTCCCACGGCTGATATTTCTATTGGTAGATAGCCATTGTATCTCTCTAAAATATATTGCCATCCCTCTTCATTAAATGGTAGACCGTGGGCTGTTATAATCGCTTTGGCTTCATCTATGTTCTCTTGGGTGATTGGGGTTAATAGATACTCTTTGATAAATGCTTGTAGTCCGAAAAATAGGGTTTTGTCATAGTCGCCACCTCGTGCTTCTATATAGGATGATACAAACTCACTCTTTGGTGGGTATTGTAGGTAGTGGCTTGATTTGTAGCTGTCTGTGTTTAGTATTATGTTTTTCATCGAAAATCCTTCGTATGATTTAATTTTTGTTCTTTACCGTCTCTCGGTTTTGAACGTAGGGTGCGTTTCCCAACGCACCGTTTTTTAAATATTTAAAATTGTAACAGATTGAAATTTTGTTTTGTCGGTGCGTTTGGAAACGCACCCTACCCAACCATATTTTGAATAATATGATAATGGTCTTCAAACATCATCTCAGGCTTTACCTCTGCAAATGGAATCCAAAATGCTTTACTTGCATCGTCTCCACCTTTTACTTTTGGTAGTTTGTCACCTTTTAGCTCTATCAGATAAGCATGAGTTACTGTTCGTCCTCGTGCCGAGCGATAGGGGTCATCAAATACCTCTTTTTTGGTAATGCTTCCTGCTAGAACGGGAGCTGGTACTTTGATTCTCGTCTCTTCTCTTAGTTCCCTTATTACGGCAGATTTTAGTGTCTCATTTGCATCAAGAAAACCACCTGGTAGGGCTTTTAATCCTCGCCCTGGTTGGGCTTTTCGCTCAATAAGCAAGATATGACCCGACTGAACCACTACAGCATCAACAGTGATAAACATTGGTGTGTATGGGGCTTTGTCCCAAGCAGATTTATATTTTTTTATAAAGTGATACTCATTTGATACTTGCTCGTAAGCCTTAGTTATTTTAAATTTTTCTAAAGCTATAGAGACATTTGTATTTAAAACATCATGCAACTCAATATTATCAAAATATAGCTCTCTGATATCAGTAGAGGAGATATTTTTGTAGTTGGCTACCTCTTCTCTGTGCCATTGTGGAAATTGAGTTAAATAATCAGAAGTGCTATCTTTTTGATGACCTATTAAGCCGATTTTAGGTTTTGAGGCGATTTTATTATGAACAACTCCTGCTACTAACTTCTGAACCGATTTAATCCATAATTGATTGTTGTAGATTTGGTCAAGTAGAGGAAAGACTAAAATTCGTCTGTTCTCTTCTTTTGAAAAAGAAGAACGCATAAATGACTCTCGTTCATTGAAATCCCAAGGGTTTCTGACAGTACGTGGCTGATAGGCTGAACCGATTAAGACAATAACCTTGTCTGATAATTGTAATGCTTTGCGAATAACGCTCTCGTGTCCTGTGTGAAATGGCTGAAATCTGCCAATAAAAATAAGATAATCGTATCTCATCACTAAGCTCCTTAGCGAAATAAATTTACTATATTGGGTCTATCCCATAGTATTAATAGCTTCAAAAAATCCTTTTGAGCTGTTGATAGTTTAACATAGTTTTCTTAAACAATTTGGGTACAATTTTAAATGGCATATAAAAAATCACTAAAAATTATCAAAACTAAAATATTGGAAAAGGAAAAATCTAATAAAAAAATCAAAAGATACTTTGATATTCCACCCTTGGAGTGTGAGTATTTGGAAAGGATGGATAGTTGCCTATGTACAGATAGTAAAAAGCAATTCAAAGATATATATGATAGTGAACACGAGGCAGAGAATCAAGCTAAGTATCTCAATGATATGCTAGGTCTCAATATCTCTGTATACCCATGCCCTTATGATGCTGGTTGGCATTTGACGCAGAGATAATTTTAGATATTAAACTGCTTTCTATATAGCTCTTCAAGATTACTTCTCTCTTTATAGTCAAGTAACTCACCAATCTCTATAGTTATCGTCTGTTCTGCTTTTTTGTCATTAAGTGCTGTGCCTAATGCTTTATCTGTATGAGTTGAGATATATACAGGTAGAAGAGGAAGTCTGTTTTTTAGAGCTATAATCCTAGCTCCCTCTTTAAACTCAATTAGTGATTTCTCTGATTTATTTCTTGTCCCCTCTGGAAATATAAAAATAGAAGCTCCTGCTTTGACTCCTTTTTTTATATCAGCAAAAAAACCACCCATTTGACTCTGCTCTCTATCTAGTAAAACAGACCCTGCATTACGCACAAAAATCCCAAAAAAAGGTGAGTTATATAGCTCTTTTTTGGAAATCCATAAACCAAATATAGAGGTCTCTTTTAGTGCCATCTCTAAGATTAAGGGGTCTATTATTCCTCTATGATTAGAGACTACTAGATATTGTCCTTCAGTTGGTAATCTATCTTGATTTTTAATCTCTACTGCTATTTTTAGCTTACCCAAGAGTGCTTTTGAGTACTCCACTCTCAATCGCTTTTTTTCTAAATTATTATCAATATTTTTAAGTCTCAATCCAAAATAGTTAGTCAAAAATAGAGAGTATATCGCCATTTTAATCTTATGAAAGTTCATACATCTTATCCTTTTTTATCCAAGGGTCTTTTTGTCAAAGAATTATAGCTTATAACTATTTCAAAACATCTTTTATAATACGCAAACTATTTTTATAAAATATACTTTCAACCTCATCACTTCTAAAACCATTTGACAAAAGAGCATCAGAGAGTTTGGACATCTGTGATATATCCTCTATCTCCACAAGATTAGGGATTCCATCAAAATCAGAACCAAGTCCAATCACCTCAACTCCTGCTACATCTCGAATATGCTTTATATGGCGAATCATATCTTTTATAGTAGAGATTTCTAATCTATCTTTTAGCTCACCATCAACTAAAAAATTATTAAAAAAATTAATACCTGTCACTCCACCATTATCTGCTAATTGTTTTAACATCTTATCAGATAAATTTCGAGGATTATTTGTCATGATACGACTATTTGAATGTGTAGCTATAATTGGAAATTTAGATTGAGTCAAAACATCTTTAAACCCTGCATCAGATAGGTGTGAAACATCAATAAGCATACCTAGATGATTCATCTCTTCTACTACCTCAAACCCTTTTTGTTTTAGACCTTTATCTTGGTCTTTCCACTCAAAATTTGAGTAACCAAGTGCATTTTCATGATTCCAAGTTAGAGTAATAAGAGAGATGCCTTCTTCTTTAAAATATTTTAGTTTATCAATATCTCCCTCTATAGCTTCACCCTCCTCTATGGTTAAAAATGCTCCTATCTTATCATCTTTTTTAGCTATTATCAAATCATCATAGTTTCGACACAAAGAGATACTCTCTTGGTTTAAGTGAAGCTCATTTTTAAAATTATCAAGCATCTTGACACAGTACTCATAGGAGCTTTTTACTTTGGTACTATCTATATACATAGCAAAAAATTGTGCTAAAGCCTCTCCATCTTTAAGTTTTTTAATATCTATTTTTAAGCTATTTTCAAAAAGATGTTGCTCTGTTTCTAATATAAGTGAAGCTGTGTCACAATGTAAGTCTATAAATCTCATCTATCCACCCTAAACCATCCAGCTATTGAGTATCTAGTTATATTTACAGGAAGAACCTCATGTGGGAATTTTTCACTCATAAAAACTATCATCCTATTTCCCATAGGTGAAACTTTTGTCAAGTAGTTGTCATCTTTATCATATATAACAATCTCTCCTCCATCACCATCACACCAATCTTCATTGAGATAATAGACTACAGTTACTACTCTATTCTTGAAGTTTTTAAAAGTATCAAGATGCTTTTCATAAAAATCACCACGTTCATAAATAGCAAAATGTGTCTCAAAATATGAGAGTCCTAGATATAATGAGCGATTTAGATAGTTCTCTAAGCCATTCATCCACTGTAGGTACTCACTCTGAACACCATTATCCTCATCTAACCACAAGGTTTTATCTCTTCGTCTCTCTTTATCAATATGCAAATCCAAAGAGCCTGAGATACCTGCTTTTTTGTATGTATCTTGGGATTTTGCAAAATCTAAAAGATTTTTAGTTAAAAAAGGAGAAAGTGCATTGTCAATAATTATATAACCATCATCTACAAGTGTATCTGTTATTTTTGAATATAATATCTTATTCATATATACAACATTGCCATTCTAAGTTCATCATAACTTGCCTTTCCATCAAGAGCATCAAAAAGTGATTTTAATCGTAATTTTCCATCTTCTGAAAAATCTCCTGAACGCTTTTTACGTTTTAGTTCAAAAAATGCCTCTTCTATAGAGTCAAACTTATCCATCTTTTTAGGTCTAAATTTTTCAAAGTCAATAGAGCTATCTTCATCTTTTAATTTGAGTAAATGGTTAACAATCGTACCCTCTGTAACCCCTCTAGTTCTTGCCATCTCTTTAAATGTAGAGCAACTATCTATCAAAGCTTTTGTTTTTAGATGTGTAGGAGTATCATCTTTCATCTCTGCAACTTTTCCAGTACGGATAAGTCTCTGTTCCTCTTTAATCTGTACAAAACTTGTTAATCCACCCAAACATTTAATATAGTTTATATGGCTCTTTTCTAACTCATCCTCACTATAAGACTCTATCTCTTTAGTAGCTTTTATAGAGGCTTTTTTGATAGGTTCATCTATCCGTAAGGTTAAAGGTTCAACTCTAAATGCCATCTCATTGAGACCCATAAGACGTAAACCATCTATATTTTTAATTCGAGATAGAGCAACATATCCCTGCCCTACTTCAAAGGTCTTAGACAAATCAATTTCAGCTGAATCTAGTGTCATACCTTGTGATTTATGAATAGTAATCGCCCAAGCTAAACGAAGAGGAATTTGAGAAACTGTAGCTACTGTTTCTCCTTTATCATTTTCAATAGTCCAATCTTCTGGTAGAACACGTATCTTAGCTCCTGCTGTCGTCTTTACAACTGGAATATTACCCTCAAACCCAACCACTACTCCTGTAGTTCCATTAATATATCCTTTTTCTGGATTATTTTTGATAAATAGAACTACAGCATCTTTTTTTAGAGTCAACTCCTCTAAAACCAAAGCAGTTTTAAAAATCTTCTCTATATTTCTATCTGAACCTTTTGATACATAATGAAAAATACGCTTTTTTCCTTTTAACCTATTCAACTCCTCCAAATTTATCCTATCAACATCAACATTATGAGTATAGAGCCTTGTTACGGAAAAGTCACAATTTAACTCTTTCTCAAAACAGTTATTTAGAATACTATGAGATTCTGCTGATACCTCTCCTGTTCGTATCTCATCTAAAATATTTATAAGTTGGTCATCATCTTGTCGAAACTTCTCTTGAAGATAACAACTTTTTAACTCCAAAGATTTCCAAACAGGACTTTGCCAAGCAAAACGTTTCTCTTTGAACTCTCTACTAACAGGTGGTAACTGAAAAAAGTCGCCAGATATTACTACTTGTACTCCACCAAAAGGTTTAGAAGAGTTTTTAAAAGCTCTCAAAATTTTATCCATAGATGTAAAAATTTCAGGTGAGACCATAGAGACCTCATCAATAATAACTATTGCAAGTTTAGAGAAGCGAGTCTTTAGGTATGATTTTTTAAGTAGAAACTCTACATATTCATTATCTACTACTGTATCACGAATACCCAAAGAGAAAAAGGAGTGAATAGTCTGTCCCTTTAAATGTGAGGCTGCTATTCCTGTAGGAGCAACAATAGTAGGATAGACTCTTCTCTCTTTTAGATAGTTTATATATTGATTCAAAAGATAAGTTTTTCCAGTACCTGCTGAACCAGTTATAAAGACATTCTTACCAGATTTCAATATATTAAGTGCTGTTATTTGTTTCATAGATGTATTTTAACATGAAAAATCCATTTTAGTTTTAAATATCTCTTTGAAATCCCTCAAATCCTCATACTTTTCATTAGAGTTCTTGCAAAACTAGGAAACGATGGCTTTAGCCTCGCCTTATTCGGGACTAAAGTCGCCGATTCCAAAGAGTAGCTATATAACATAAAGCGATATTTAACTAAGAAAGATATAATGGCATAAAATATAATAAGGAATTAGTATGGGTAGAGCGTTTGAATATCGAAAAGCCGCAAAAATGAAACGATGGGGGACTATGTCTAAAGTATTCCCTAAATTAGGAAAGATTATTACTATGGCAGCAAAAGCAGGTGTTCCTGACCCTGATATGAACCCTAGACTTCGTACTGCTATTCTTACAGCAAAAGCTCAAAATATGCCAAAACATAATATTGAAGCAGCGATTAAAAGAGCCAGTGGAAAAGATGCTGCTGATATTAAAGAGATGCATTATGAAGCAAAAGGTCCTTATGGAACTCAGTTTATTATTGATTGTGCTACAGATAATGGAACAAGAACAGTTGCAAATGTAAAAGCTATATTGACTAGAAACAAAGCAGAGATGTTAACAAGTGGTTCTTTGAACTTTATGTTTACTAGAAAATCTGTATTTACTTTTGACAAAAAAGAGGATATGGATATAGAAGAGTTAGAGCTAGAACTCATTGATGCAGGGCTTGAAGAGATAGAAGAGGATATTGAGCCACAAGAGAATGATGAAGATAAAGCAATAGTTCGTATTTTTGGTGAGTTTTCAGCATTTGGAGATTTGTCTAAAGCACTTGAAGAGATGAATATAGAGGTTACTAAAGGTGAGCATCAATATATTGCCAACACACCTATTGATTTAACAGATGAACAACTCGAAGAGGTAGATATACTTATAGAAAAACTTGAAGATGATGAAGATGTTCAATCAGTATATACAAATATAAACTAATCTTTTATATCCATTGCATTAAATTTCATACCAATATTTAGCATTAATCTAAATGTTGGATGATATCTATTCTCTCTTCTCCTTAATATGGCTGGAGAAACCTCATAATACATCCAATCTTTATATAGCTTATCCCTGTAGCTACTATATAGTTGATAATATCTTGAATGAATACTCCAATTATTTAAATCATTTACAAAAGATAGACCTAGGGTTGCTTCTCTCTCATTAGGTAATAGTTTAACAAAAGCTACACTGTTTACTATTTTTTGAATCTTCTCCCAACTCTGATAACGCAATGAGTTTTTAAATGTAAAGTAGAGAGAATCATTTATCTCAAGAAAACGATATGTTGCAAATATATCCTCATAATCACTATTTATATATACTCTAAATCTATTCGAGACTATAATTTTTGAATCTTTTTTATTCTCTTGAAAATATTTTGATTTTATATTAAGGTATGGATGCAGACTAGATTTACGAAAACGGATTCCTACTCCTGCTCTAAGATGTAACTTTTTTTTAATAAACTTTAGGTAATCCAAACGAAGATAATACTCTTTCTCTTCTAGGTGATAATCATTATTTAATGCCGTTCCATCATAGAGTTGGTCATCACTATCAGCATCTTCAAAAATAAGACGTAACTCTTTCTCTATTTTTGGTAAATCTAAACGAAGTTTCAGACGAATACCATAATCTATATCTTGCGTATTTTCAACTGCAAAAGAGGTCTTCACTTCAGCAAATGTTTTACTTGATTCTGTACTATTAGAGTCTGTCCAGTAGTTATCAATGCTATTACTAGAATCAACTAACCAGTTGGATATCTGATAATGGTATTTATCTATATCTTTAGAATTAAAATCTGCATATACCGATACCAATAAAAAAATAAAAAAATAAAAGTAACGTAAAATCATTATAAAGTATAACATAGATAAACTATAAATCTATTTTAATCCACCAAAGTCATCATTTTCATAAATATAAGAAGCAATCTTTTTAAGAGTCTCTAAATCTATAGCTAAATATGGCATTAATTTATATCTATCTATAGCACTATGCAACAATGCATTATCTTTATTAGGTCTATAGACCCATGTTGATAGATTTTCAATAAACTCCTCTTTTTTAGGATATTTCAACATATAGTAGCCTTTAACCTCCAAAAGATGTGGTGCTACTTTTTTGCCAAATTCACCATGACAAGCGATACAGTTCCCAAAAAAAAGAAGTTTGTTCTCATCAGCATTTATAGTTACAAGTGTTACTATTAGTATCAATATTTTCTTCATAAATTATATATTTGATTGCAACTTTTTAATTTCGTTCTCTTTTAGTTCAATAGTCTCTTCTGCTTTAACCAAAACTCTCTCAAACTCTAAAAGCTCTCTCTCCTTATTTGTAAGTTTATCTTCAAGTGTTCTAATTAAAGCGTTATTACTCATATTTCCCCTTTGTGATTGGAGGTTTCTAAGTGTTTCAGATGTATTACTCAAAAGAGTATTTTTTTGCATCAACTGTCCCTTTAAATCTTTGTTTGTCTTAATATACTCATTAGATAAAGCTTTTTCATTTTCATAAAGTTTTTCTAACTGTTTCATACGAATAATAGCTTCACTCTCTTGATACGCATTCTCTTTATTCTCGTATGCATCAAGCTCCTCTGAACGTAAAGCTCTTGACAATAACCAACCGATAATTGCACCTAATAAAAGTGCTAAGATTAAACACAATACCATTTTTCCTATAATTTCATACATATTTATTTATTTCCTTTTTATTTTAATTTCTACTCGTCTATTGACAGCACTATATGGTTTATTTTTAAGTAATAGCCTTGTTTCACCAAATCCTTTGGCAATGATACTTTTTGGATTTAAGCCTCTACTTCCAAGATAATTTTTAACACTCTTTGCACGTTCTGCACTAATCCATTGATTTGTTTTTGCATTACCACTAGCATCAGTATGTCCATCAACTTCAATTTGAATATTTTTTTGTTTTTTGAGAATTAAGATAATCTCATCAAGAGTTTTTTTACCTCTTTTAGTAATTCTAGCTCGACTTTTATAGAAGTTTATATGCTTCTCTTTTAATATATCAGAAATCTTCTCCTCTATTATCGAAATAGAGCTATTTTTAGAATTTACTTTTTTAGGTGTTTCTACTTTTACCTCTTTGATTTTTGTATCATTTTTTATACTATATACACTCAAATATGGTTTCAATATATCATCCAATTTAGCCATTGATTGTTTATCTTTAAACTCTCCAGATATATAGATTGAGTTTCCATCTACTTTAAGATTTGCCATTTTAACATTTTCACTATTGAATAGTTTAATCGTTTGTGTAGCTAACTCTTTCCACTTTGGAGAAACTTGCTCAGGAGAAAAAAGTATCTTTTTATCACAATGAATCTTTTCACATCTACTCATCAGCACTCTCTTTAAATCATCATCATTTTCAAGTATCGGCATCTTACCATCTATGGTTACCAACTCATTCTCTGCTTTATACTCCAAAGATGATACCTTTAACATCTTCTGCTCTTTTTTCTCCTCTAAAACAACTTGCTTTTCCTGAAATGACTCTTGATTATCTACAACTTTTCTATTCTCTGTACCTTTTTCAATCTCTAGTTCTTCTTCATCCGTTAATTGATGTATAGTTACTACCTCATGATTAGGAATACTAATAACCTCTTTTGTCTCTATCGTTGAGATAAGTTTTTTATCTATATTTTTATTAATAAGAGTATCATATTTGGAATAGATACATGATATAATAAGTATGATAGAGCTTAATATACCTAAAAAAATAATTTTTGTTGACATCTTCATTCTTCACCTTTTTAAACATTTTTTGTTGTTTTTTATTGCATTGAAAATTTATTGTAGCGTATTATAGCCAAAAATTATGTTAAAAAACTCAATAAAAATATTTCTTTTTGTATCTAAATTAAAAAAATATGTTAAAATTTTAAAAAAGTAAATATATGACCATATTAAAAACAACATACACCTACATAAATGAGACTTTCTATAAGAACATTGCTATAGCTTATAGTGATAAAATTGAAGCTATAGACTCCATAGCCAATCTAAAAATCAAGTTTCCAAATGCGAAAATTAAAAAGAGCAAAGCAAATAGTATTCTCTACCCAGGCTTTATCAATACCCATGTTCATTTAGAGTTCTCTTCCAATAAAACTACATTAAAATATGGAGCATTTATGCCATGGCTAGACTCTGTTATAAAAAATAGAGAAGATTTAGTAGCAGAGTGTGACAACCATATTATGCGTCAAGCGTGTGATGAGATGTTAGCTTCAGGAGTTACAACATTTGGAGCTATCTCCTCTTTTGGGGCAGAACTAGAGGTCTGTACCCAAACCCCTCAAAAAGTTATCTTTTTTAATGAATTAATAGGCTCTAATGCTACCACTGCTGATATGCTCTATGCTGATTTTTTGGAGCGTTTAGATGCCTCAAAAAACTGTATCAACGAGGGAATTATTCCTGCGATTGCCATTCACTCGCCCTACTCTGTTCATCCAATTGTGTTAAAACGTGCTATTAATGTAGCTAAAAATGAGAATCTGCCTCTATCTGCACATTTCCTAGAATCACAAGCAGAGCGTGAATGGCTAGATAGTGAATCTGGTGAGTTCTTAGATTTCTTTAAAAAATTCTTCTCAACCTCACGAGCAGTTACTACTATTCCTGAGTTTATTGAGAGTTTTGATGAAATTCCTACTCACTTTACCCACGCTGTACAAGCGACAAAAGAGGAGTTAGCTTATCTAGCCAAAAAAAATCACTCCATAGCACACTGTCCACGCTCAAATCGTCTCTTAGGGTGTGGAAGACTTCCAATAGAGGAGTTAATAGCCTTAGATATGCCATTTAGTGTTGCTACTGATGGTCTTAGCTCTAACAACTCACTAAATATCTTTGATGAGCTTCGTTCAGCTCTAATGCTTCATCACCAAGGACCACTTGATAAACTCTCAAATATGCTAATCAAAGGTATCACCTCTGTACCTGCTGAGATATTTAATCTAAATAGTGGTGTGATAGAGATAGGTAGAGATGCAGATTTTGCGATTATTACTCTGCCTGATATGCCATCATCTGTAGAGGATATCGCTCTTCAGACGATTTTGCATACCCATCATGTAGATGAAGTTATTATTGGGGGAAAAATAGAAACAAAGTAGGGGAATTTCCTTTTCTATTTAGTATAATATATAGACTTGTATATAACCAATAGAGTAAAAGAGCTAACCAATGGAGAGCAGAAACCTACAACTATTTTGCCTCGTAGTATTCCTGATTTTGCTTTGGGGGTGAATTAGGTTTTGTTCGGGTATAAATACGCCGATTCCTAAAATAGTGACTAAAGACGAGGAAGATATTTCTAGAATTGAGATAAAAAAAGAATGGAAAAACTCATACTTTCTCAAAATATACACGGGGAAAGATTTAAGTAAGTTTATATATTTATTTTTTTAATGCTATAATAATAAATAAGTTGGTAAAAAAGAGACTTATTTATTTTTATAAAGGATTTATAATGATAGGACGAGAGAGAGAACAGAAGATATTATCCGAAGCATTAGAGTCTAATCGAGCAGAAATGATTGCTATTTATGGTCGTCGTCGAATCGGTAAAACCTATCTCATAGAGCAGTTTTATAAGCAAGAGGGAGTTGATATAGTCTCTCTAATTGGTCAAGCTAATGCCAATATGTCCACACAACTTAGTAATGCCAAAAATAGACTCATCGACCAAAAAGGGATAGATGCTATAGAGGCTAAGAGCTGGACAGATATCTTTTACGCTATCAAAAGCTATCATCAAAATTATCATAACCCCAATCATCACTTTGTACTTTTTATAGATGAACTACCTTGGATATCCACGGCTAAATCGGGATTTATCGGGGCATTGTCCTATATTTGGAATGCCTATTTTGAGAAGTTTTCCAATGTCTCGTTTGTATTGTGTGGTTCGGCTGCCTCTTGGATGGTCAAAAAGGTAGTACAAGAGAAAGGGGGGCTTCATCAGAGGATTACACGACAGATTCCCCTGTTTCCTTTTACACTCAAAGAGAGTGAAGAGTATCTCAAAAAGCAAGGCTTTAACTACCTCTCACGTAAAGAGATAGTTGACCTCTATATCACCTTTGGTGGAGTGGCTCAATATCTGCGTTTTCTCAATCCTCAAAAATCCATTAGTGAAAATATCAATCAGCTCTGTTTTAGTGTTGGAGGGGAGCTTCAACGAGAGTTTGGTTCTCTATTTTTGGCACTCTTTGGCAAAAAAGGAGTTCATCAACCCTTGGTTCAATATATGGGAAAAACAAAGCAACAGCTCTTTGATGCGAATGGTTTGGCAAAAAAGTTTAATGTCAAAATAGAAAAAATCTACCAAACACTAGAGGAGTTGGAGATGGCAGGATTTGTAAGCAGACAGCATAAATATGGTCAAAAAAAGAGAGATAGACGCTATATATTAAGTGATTTTTTCTCAAAATTTCACCTCAAATGGATGGCAGGTGTATCTCAAAGTGAATTGATGCAAAATCCTAACTATTGGCAATATATCAGCTCCTCTCAAAATTGGATTAGTTGGGCAGGAAACGCATTTGAGTCGGTCTGTCATCGACATATCTTGGAGATAAAAAAGGCATTGGGGATAGCAGGAGTCCACACACAGACCTTTTATTGGGAGCAGAAAGGGGAAGTAGATAGAGAAGGTTCACAGATAGATATGCTTATCAAACGAGCAGATAAAACAGTGATGATTGTTGAGATAAAGTACTACAATCAACCTTTTAGCATCTCCAAAAGCTATGCTCAAAATCTTCATCATAAGATAGAATCTTTTAGAGCCTCTGATAAAGAACATAACTCATTAATGTTGGTGATGTTAACTACTTATGGATTAAAAAGAAATCAATACAGCACTCTTGTCAGTAGTGAGTTAGAGATGGAGAGTCTATTTCAATAGACCTCTTGCAAAACTCTTTGGAATCGGCGACTTTAGTTCCGAATAATACGAGACTAAAGCCATCGTTTACTAGTTCCACAAAAAACCTATATCGTCATAGAAAAAATACGACCCTCTGGCTTGGCTTTGGCGAGTCTGAGGTCAAATGCCATACATACATTTCGTACAAACATTCTGCTATCCTCTTTTACTACCAATCTATTATCATAAATCTCTATTAGATTATCATCTTTCATTTCAGTGAGTCTCTCTAGTATCTTGTCTATATCATCTAGCTTCATGCTCTCATCTTCCCATGAGGTCTCTAGGTGACACATAAGGTTTAGGATATGCTGTCTAACTATCAAATCCTCTTTTGTAAGTAGATGTCCTCTAAATATGGGTAGTTTTCCCTCGTTTACTCGTGCTACATAATCCTCTACACGTTTCTCATTTTGTGCAAAACTATACCATGAATCAGAGATAGATGACATACCAAGACCTATCATAAGCTTTGTTTTACCTGCTGTATATCCCATAAAGTTTCTATGAAGTTTTTTACTCTTCATCGCTTTATATAGGCTATCTGTTGGCAAAGAGAAGTGGTCCATCCCTATCTCTTCATATCCTGCTTCAAAAAATAGTTTTTTACCAAGCTCATAAAGCTCACGCTTATACTCATCTTTTGGTAGGTCATTCTCATCAAATCCACGCTGACCAACTCCTCTTATCCAAGGTACATGAGCATAACTATAATAAGCAATTCTATCTGGTCTTAGTTTTACTGTATTGGCTATTGTAGTTTTGATGTTCTCTTTATTTTGGTGAGGAAGACCAAAGATAATGTCATGAGAGATTGAGCCATAGCCTATTTTGGTTGAGAGTCCATGAATCCTCTGTACGGTCTCAAAGGTCTGTATACGGTTAATCGCTTTTTGTACCGTTGGGTCATAGTCTTGGATTCCAAAACTTGTACGATTAAAGCCTAAATCAAATAGAGTCTGTAGCTGATGTTCTGTAGTCTCATTTGGGTGTGCTTCAAAAGAGAAGTCGTACACATCGCACTTTATTGCATACTCTAAAATACCATCTATCATTCTTTTTAGGTTTTCAGAAGAGAAAAATGTTGGTGTTCCTCCACCTAAGTGAATCTCACGAATTCGTGGTTTAGCTTCTAAAATATCAATATAGAGCTTCCACTCTTTTAATACTGTGTCGATATACTCATCCTCAATAGAGTGGTTTTTTGTGATATGTTTATGACAAGCACAAAAGGTACAAAGGCTTTCACAATATGGCATATGGATATAGAGGCTAATCCCCTCCTCTTCATTGCTCTCATTAAAAGAGTGCTTTACAGTCTCTTCCCAATCACTCTCTTTTATTCCCTCTTTATTCCAAAATGGTACAGTAGGATAGGATGTGTATCGAGGTCCTTGAACATTATATTTTTGAATTAACGCTGTATGTTGTAAATGTGGCATAGTTGTCCTTAAAAATCTTGGAGGAATTGTAGCAGATTATAAAGAGATATTAGATTATCTCTTTGTATTTGTTTTAATATAAAGATATCCTGTATCTTCACCTATAATAATTTTACCAATAATATTCCAATTTCCCTCACGTTTTATATCTGCTGACGAGAGATAGTTATTACTATTCAATTTAAAATTATTCAGATTGATATCATACATATCTTCAATAGCTCTAGTTATCTGAAAAGATATATTTGCATCTTTTACTACTGCTTTAGTATCTTTTTTTATAATATTAATAGAGAAGTCATTTTGACCTACAACTAACATATTTTGGTTTGTACTCTTCTCTTTTAAAGAGCGTTGACCATATAATAGGTCAGAGAACTCCATACCTACTGTTTTACTATTAATAGTTATTTTAGTATCATATTTAGCATTAAACTTATTAGTCTCTTCTACTATTTTGTTGAAATTTTCTTCAACATCTTGGTAGGAACGCATAAAGCTTTTATCCTCATATACTGGTGTATCTACTGCACTTTTTACTGTCCAAATAATCATAGAAAAAGTCATACCAAATATAAAAAAGAAAAATGCTAACCAGAAGTGATATTTTTGAATTTTCATCTACTCTTCCTTTTATCTCTCCATAATGCATAAAAATAGACCAAAAGACCACCTAGAACAATAGTATACATAAATATTTTCCATATTCTAGCAAAGGTTCTTCCTGAACCATCAATAATCGAATCTACTTTGACACCTTTGTCTTTAGCAACTGATTCAACCACAGCAGAGTAACCATTAAGCAATGCTGCTGATATTTTAGCTTCATGAGAATTTTTATCATGGGAGGCAAGAATAGGGATAATATAACCACTTAATATAGAGTCTCTATCAAGCACATCTTTAAACTCAGAACTTGAAAGCATATTGACATGTTGGTCTTGAATAGATAGTGTTAAAATAACAAAAGGCTCTTTTAATTTTTTGGTGATATTGCTCTCAAAACTTTTTATAAATGCAAGTTTGCTAGGGGTATCTTTATGAAATTTGTTTCCATAACGCTCCACTGCATAAATATAGACACTAACGCCTGTTTTTACAAAAAGTTCTCTACCCATTGTATCTATCTTTTCAATAGTTCTTGGGTCAATACTCTTTTTTCCCTCTATAATAAACTTAGAATCAATATTGATTTGTGTGGGAACACTCTGATTTGTCTCAGCTGTTAAATAAGCTGTTGAGGTAGATAGAAGTGCTAAAAGCACTCCTATATTTTTAAAAAAACTTCTCATCTAACCAACAAATACTCTAGTTGGGTCAAGAAAAGATAACATAATAGTTACTATTGCTGAGGCAAAAAGTAAAACTCCTATAATTTTATCCATTATCTACTCCTTTTCATTTGTACGCATTGTATGGTTGAGTGGGCTATTAAATTTTAATCCATCTAAATCTTGATTGATTTTATAAAAATTTGTCGCATTCTCATTTTGAACTTGAATAGCAAAAAATGTTAATGCACCCAAAATACTTAATAACAGTACAACTGCTATTGCATAACCTGTAAGACCATGAAGAAGACTAAAAAGTCCACCCTCAGTTTGAGGGTCTATCTGTGTATTATTTGCCATACTATTCTCCTTGAATTGATTGAAGGTAAGCTGACACTGCTGTCACTTGAGTCTCATTTAGACGACCCTTAAAGCTTGGCATTGTACCAATTGAAGCCACTTTACCATGCTCTAACACTTTTGAAACTAAAGTATTATCATAAGTTGCAAGGTTTGCAGCCATACCATTCATACCTTTTCCATCTGGTCCATGACATGAAGCACACGCACCAAATTCAGCAGGTTTTTCACCCTTCATACCACCAGCAATCCAAGTTGCAATCTTCTCTGCACCTTCACCAGTAGCCATAAGTGGAGGCATTGCACCCATTGAGTAACCAAGTCTATTTGAACCATTCTTAATAACATCAAGAATCTGCTCTTTTGACATTCTAGCAGTTAAGTCTTGAGCTTTACCACCCATACCATCTGCCTCTGCACCGTGACATGGAGCACACTGTACAAAGAAAATAGATTGACCCATTTTAGCCATCTGTCCCTCGTCAATATTATTCCACTTATTTTGGAATTTAGTATTGTACTCGTTTACCTCTTCATTATACTGACCAATTTGTGAGAACTGATTTGTAGGATATCCTACGAAAAAGTACCACATCATCCATACAATTGTACCTATAAAGATGATTGCCCATCCCATTGGAACAGGGTTAGTATATTCACCAATCCCATCCCAATTCTCTGCTGCTAACTCACCTGTTGCCGTATCATTCTTAATCTGATTGATATACTTTAATGCTACGAATACTGTAATACCAATAATAGCTACAGCACCTAACATCGTAAGGTCATTTATATAGTCATCGCCCAATGTAAATGCGTCACCTGCCATAAAGTAGGTTGCCGCCATTAGTGCAACGACTAGTAAAATACCACCTTTTACCATAGAATTCATATTTTTCCTCCTAATCGTTCTTTTCTATTTAATTATCTCTTTTTTCAAGAGGAGCAGAATCAATAGAGTCATTGTGAACTAAATTGGAATACTTCTCAAAGTCTCTCTCTCCCGTTTTTTGTCTTTTATAGATAGAGTATGCATAGCTATAAAAAATTATAAAAACAAAAAGAAGAATAAAAAACTTTCCATATCCTGCAAATGTCATTAATGTCTCTTGATTCATATCTATCACCTCTTACTTTAAAGAATTTAAGTATGCGATTAACGCTACTATCTCTGGAACTTCACCTTTAGCAACCATATCTTTAACTGCTTGATTTTTCATACCAGCAGCAATCGCTTTTGCATCCTCTTTAGCAGCAACTTCTGCATCTGCCCAAGAACCAAGTTTTGGCATACCTTTTTTATCATAAGGAACACCAAATACACTTTTTTGAGTATTTGCATTAGCATATGCTGTCGCAATATCTGCCATATTTTTAAACAGATGTGGATACTTAGGCATAAGAGAACCAGGGACAACATCAGCTGGAGCCATCATATGATTTTCATGCCAATCCGTTGTTCTGTAGTTACCAATTCTATGTAAATCTGGACCTGTTCTTTTTGAACCCCAAACAAATGGTCTATCATACGCGTACTCACCACTAAGTGAATACATACCATATCTATCAGTCTCAGACTTAAATGGTCTAATTAGCTGTGAATGACAAGCATTACAACTCTCTTTAATATATACCTGTTTACCAGCCAACTGAAGTACAGTAAATGGTTTTTTACCTACTAATGGTTGTGATGCTTTCGCAAAATCTGGTACTATTTCTATAAATCCTGCAAATGCTACTGTTAAAAATAGCATCACAGCAAAGAAAAATGGTCTTTGTTCTAACCAATGAAACATAATCTCTCCTTTCTCTTAAGATGCCATAGGCGATGCATTTGCTGGTTCTTTGTCTAGTTTTCTACCTGAAGTAGCTGTTCTAAACATATTATAAGCAAAAATCAAGAACCCAACTAGATAGAATAATCCACCAACAGCTCTAAGTGTGTAGTACGGATGAAGAACTTCAACAGTATCAATAAATGAATAAAGAAGTGAACCATAATCGTCATACGCTCTCCACATCATACCTTGTGTAATACCTGCAATCCACATAGATGTAAAGTATAGAACGATACCTACAGTTTGAAGCCAGAATTGTGTCTCCATCAAAGATTTAGAGTAAAGCTCTTTTTTGTACATTCTTGGTGCCATATGGAAAAGTGAAGCCATAATCATAAATCCAACCCAACCAAGAGTACCATCATGAACGTGACCTGGAATCCAATCTGTAAAGTGAGCAATAGCATTTACTGATTTGATAGCCTGAATAGGACCTTCGATTGTACTTAACATATAGAATGTAGAAGCCATAATCATAAACTTAATCAATGGAGATGATTGAAGCTGTTGCCACTCACCCTTCATTGTAAGAAGCATGTTAATTGCTGAACCCCAAGATGGTAAAATAAGAACAACAGACATAGCAGAACCCATAGTCTGCATCCAATCAGGAACAGTTGAGTAGAGTAAGTGGTGACCACCTGCCCAAAGATAGACAAACATTAATCCCCAGAATGCAAGAACTGACAACTTATATGAGAATACATTTTGTCCAGACTCTTTTGGTAAAAAGTAGTAAATCATACCAATAATTGGTGTTGTAAATACAAATGCAACTGCATTATGTCCATACCACCATTGAACTAGAGCATCATTTGTACCTGCATACATAGATATAGAGTGCATAGCTGAACTTGGAGCATCTCCAGCCCAGAACATTGTAGGAACTTCCATATTGTTAAACAAGAACAACATCGCAACAGCTAAGAATGAAGACATATAGTACCAAGTAGAGACATAAATAGTTCTCTCACGTCTTAGTCCAATCATTCCAAACATTGCTACACCCCAAAGAACCCACCATACAACAACAAGTAAATCAAGTGGCCACTCTAACTCTGCATATTCTTTAGAAGTTGTAAAACCCATAATAAGTGTTACTACTGCTAAAAGTATAGTAATAAAATAGAGTGCAAAATGAAGTCTTGCTACTGTCATTAAAAATTTTGACTCTTTGAGAGACATCTTTAATGTTCTTTGTCCAACATAATACCATGTTGCAAAAATACCACTAAGGGTAAAACCAAACGCTACGCCGTTAGTATGTAGTGGTCTCAACCTTCCAAATGTACCGTACTCTCCTGCTAAGTTACTTAGCTCTGGAAATGCGAGTTGAAAAGCTAGGATTACACCTACCGTCATACCTATGATACCAAACAAAATCGTAGCAAAAGTAAACGCTTTTACTATTGAGTAGTCATACTCAAGTTGTGCATTGCTTTGCATCAATACCTCCTCTTAAAAATTTTGATAGAATAGTGACATAATGTGACTATACTTTTAAATCTTATAATTATAGGTATTAATTTTTACTTAAATTACTGATAAAGTTTGGTTATAAGAACAGGAGTGTTTACTTTACTTTAAACCCTTAATAACATTGATATATAAAATGTTTTTTTATGTTTCTATAGAGTATAATTATAAAATTTTTCTTAAATAATAAACTAATTTTTGGGAGGATAACGGTGTCATCAGAGCAGTATATTAAAGCAATTGAAGAGAGTAATATTGTATCTAAAACAGATATTCATGGTATTATCACATTTGTTAATGATGAGTTTTGTAATATCTCTAAATTTTCAAAAGAAGAACTTTTGGGTAGGTCTCATAATATCGTAAGACATCCTCATGTTTCTGATTCAACATTTAAACTTCTATGGAATACTATTAACAATAAACAAACCTATAAAGGTACAGTAAAAAATAGAGCAAAAGATGGAACAGATTTCTATCTAAATACAACTATTATACCTATATTAGATAACGATAATAATATAAAAGAGTTTATAGCAATAAGATATGATGTAACAAATGAGTTTAGATTAAAATTAGCACTTGATAAAAAACAAAAGATACTCTTTATGCAATCAAGATTTGCTAGTCTAGGACAGATGATTGCAAATATATCACATCAATGGAGACAACCACTATCTGAACTTCAGTTTGCACTTTTTAATCTAAAAAAAGCCTCTGATAAACAAGATAGCAAAAATAGTACAATCTATTATAAAAAAAGTAAAGAGCTTATTCAGCGTATGTCTCAAACTATTGAAGATTTTTCAAACTTTTTTAATCCAAACAAAGAGACTGTTAATTTTTATCTTACAGATGCTATTGATGATGCGATACAGATACTATCTAATGATATAAAAAATGAGAATATTATTATAAAAAGAAACTTTGAAGAGATTTTGGTCAACGGCATACCAAATGAGCTAACACAAGTTATAGTAAATCTAATATTAAATGCAAAAGATGCTTTTATCTCAAACTCTATAAAAAATAGAAAACTAAAGATTAGAATCTCAAAATCCTATATTGGTGTTGAGACTTTTGCTCTTATTATTATTGAAGATAATGCAGGTGGAATCTGTGAAGAGAACATAGAGAAGATATTTGAACCATATTTCACTACAAAGCACTCTTCAGTTGGTACAGGCATTGGTCTTTTTATGTCAAGTATGATAATCCAAAAAAGCCTAAATGGTACAATTGAAGCTATCAATACTAAAAATGGTGCAAAATTTACAATAACCATACCCATAATAAAAGGAGATGTAGACAATGATGTATCAATCGTTTAAGGATATATCTATACTATTAGCAGAAGATGAAAAAGAACTTGCTATGCTAATAAAAGATGCTATTGGCGAGTATTTCAAAGAGTTTATTATAGTTCATAATGGGAAAGAGGCACTAAAAGCCTTTTATAAAAACAAACCAAATATCATTATTACTGATATTCTAATGCCACATCTAACAGGTTTAGAGCTATTAAAGAGGATTAGAGAGGTAGATGAGCATCTACCAATCATCATACTTTCTGCTCACAGTGATTCAGATAAACTTTTAAAGGCTATAGATTATGGTGTTAGTAAATATTTTATCAAACCATTTGACCCAGATGACCTATTGGAGTATTTAGAAAAAGTTGTAGATAAGTTACATCTAAATAGTATTAAAATTTTAGGAGAAAAATTCTCATTTGATTTACGAAAACAGAAACTTTATTATAAAGATAAGGTTATAGAGTTAACAAAAAGAGAACTCTCTTTTTTCACTCTTCTTCTAAAACAAAATGAGCAAACTTGTAGTAACAAAGTTATAAAACTGACTTTGTGGGAAGATGAAAATATATCAAACGATAGACTAAGAACATTTATAAGAAGAGTACGAACCAAAACATCAAAAAAATTAATTATTAATAATTCAGGTTTTGGCTATACCATTGCTACTTCTTAGTAGCATCTATATTTTTTTTTGCTTTTTTCTCTTTTAATGCTTTGATTTTCTGCTCTTTTTCGTAAGCACTCTGCAAATCCTCTTCACTATCAAAAAGCAAACCATCCATCATCTTTTTACTGTCTTCAAACTGACCACCTTTGGCAGCCCAAATAAAAATACCCAAAAGTGTAAAACTCACTATAATACCCACAGTTAACTCTAATATTAAGATACTATTCATTTAACTAAAACCCCATAAGTTTCAAGTAACTCCATAATTTTATCAGGCAAAAGATAACCCTCCACTCGACCTATAACTTTTCCATCTTTATCCAAAAAAATAGAGGTAGGTAGAACAATAACATTATGCTCAATCATACCTGCAATATCCAAATCTGTATTTACATAGTAAATTGGTGTTTTTGGATATTTCTCTTTTATCTCTTTAAAATAAGTAGACATATACTTACACCATACACATTGAGTCTTTCCAAATTGAATCATAACAGGTTGACCAATAGGAACATCCTCTACCCTAACCTTTGGAACTGCTCCAAAATCATATGCCAAAGAGGCAACACTCAATAGTAAAATTAAAAATAGCTTTTTTAACATAATAAATATCCTTTTTATTTATAAAATATATAATGATTATAACTAAAATCTTCTATTTTTATAACCCCTCTAGCCAAACTTGCATATCTGCATCACTAGGCATCTTCCAATCAGCTCTTGGGCTTAATGATATTGTTCCTATTTTTGGGCCATCAGGCATACATGAGCGTTTAAACTGTTGGCTAAAGAATCTCCAAAGAAACTTCTTGAGCCATTTTTTAATTGTCTCTTCATCATAATTATCAAAAGCTTGATTTGCTAAAAATAGAATTTTTTGTGGTGTTGCTCCATACTTAATAAAGTGATATAGAAAAAAATCATGTAACTCATAAGGTCCAACTATTGATTCAGTCTCTTGTACTATCTTATCATCATTATGAGGTAGAAGTTCTGGGCTAATTGGGGTATCTAAGATATCATCTATGATATGAGCTAACTTCTCATTACTTTTGTAATACTCTATTACATATTTGATAAGTGTTTTTGGAATACCTGAGTTTAGTGCATACATACTCATATGGTCACCATTATAGGTACTCCACCCAAGAGCTATCTCACTTAAATCTCCTGTACCAATAACCAATCCACCCTCTCTATTTGCACTATTCATAAGAATAGATGTTCTCGCTCGTGCCTGTACATTCTCATAGGTTACAGAGAGGTCCATATGATTATGTCCTATTGCTTCAAACTCGGCTAATGATATCTTTGTAATATCAATATCTCTAAAAGTTACACCCAATATATCACATAGCTCAATAGCATTACTCTTAGTTCTTGATGTTGTTCCAAATCCAGGCATAGTAATAGCTATGATATTTTTACTATCCCAATCCATAATCTCAAAAGCCCTATGTGTAGAGAGTAGTGCTAAAGTAGAGTCTAATCCACCTGATATACCAATAATTGCTTTTTTTATCTTTGTATGAGACATTCGTTTGATAAGTCCATGGGCTTGAATATTTATAATCTCCTCACAACGACTCTTTTTCTCTTGGTAGACGGAGGGAACAAATGGAGTTGACGGAATAAAACGCTCTAGTTTTCTAATCTGAGGAGTTGGTGCTATAACTATCTCTCTAAACTCTGAGATATCTCCATCACAAAAGCTAGATTCACTAAGACGTAAAAAATTTAAACGCTCCAAATCAATATCTGCTGTGATAAGTGTATTTTCTCGTGAAAAACGCTCATTTTGTATGATAGTAGAACCATACTCTGCAATAATAGAGTGACCTCCAAAAACTGTATCTGTAGTAGATTCCCCTACCCCTGCTGAACTATAAACATATGCCCCCATACATCTTGCACTCTGTGTTCGTACCAACTCTTCTCTATACTCAGCCTTTCCAATCAACTCATTACTAGCACTAAGATTAAAAAAAAGATTTGCTCCACTAGTTGCCATCTGATTACTTGGTGGAGTTACTGCCCATAAATCTTCACATATCTCCACTCCAAAGGTTAACTCTTCTCCATTACTAAATAGTAAATCTACACCAAATGGTACTTTTTGACCCAAAAAATCTATGGTTTTATCTTGTATATCTTTTCCTGATACAAACTGTCTCTTCTCATAAAACTCTTTTTTATTTGGTAAAAAAGTTTTAGGAACGATACCAAGGATAATGCCATTTTGAAAAACTACAGCACTATTATATAGACGATTTTTATATATTAAAGCAATACCTATAATCGAAATAGTAGATATATCTCTACTATCCTCCAATAGTTTTTTTAAAATAGTATTCTGTTTTTTTAATAACAGTTGATTAAAAAATAGGTCAGAAGCTGTGTAACCTATAAGTGTAAGTTCAGGAAATATGACAATAGATACATCTTTTTGATAAGACTCTTTTATTAGTTTTATTATCTCATAAGCATTTTTATTAGGATTGGCTATAGTGGTGAGATTAACAGCAGAAGCAACTCGGTAAAATCCATACATAGATGGAACTCCTTTATGATTTTAAATAGATGGGGTATTGTAACAAAAAATCATAAAGAGAAAAGGATTTAAACTATTGTATTTTATAAGTTTTATTGAGATACTTAATTTTATTTTTAGAAATTACTTTAATCTTATCCCAATACTTTTTTGTGTATAATTTCCCTTTCTCTTCTGTAAAACTACCACGTGAAGCAAAAGCTTGTCCCCATGACTGTTTAAGTTTTAGATTTTCAAGAACTTTAGAAGATTTTATTTCATTAGGAGTAATAGTAGAAACCTTATTGGTATGTAGATAGTAGTACTTTCCATTTTTACTTAACAATAAAAAATGATAAGAGTCAGAAATCCTATCTGTACGGTATACTTTATCATACGATATTTTTGAACTAGGCATACTACTAGCAAAAGATGGTATGTTAAAGAGAAGTATCAAAACCAATAAAATTTTATTGATTGTAAAATTTTTTTTCATCAATCTATCCTATTTGAAATAAGCTACTTTTAAAGAAAAATTTTTTTAAAAACTAACTTATTAATTAATATATAAATTAAGTATATCAAATATTTTTGTATGAATAGCCATGAATAGGTATGAAATGTGAAAGTTTTTATAATATTCTTTAAATTTACAACCTAAAATGTTTATTTTAGTTTAGGTTTATTTTATTACGAAATAAAGAGAGTTATTTTAAATATTTTTTCACTAAAATAAAACTTCTATATAAGAAATAACGCTCTATTTTAGTTCTTTAAATGCTATTTTACTTGTTTAGATGGTACGCCTAGATAAAAACCTTGTGAATAATCAGCCCCAAGCTCTTTTACAATATTGAAAACTTTTTCATTATGAACAAACTCAACAATAGTTTTACGATTAAGTTTTTTTGAAAAATTTATAATAGCTTCAGTGATAACTCTTGAATGTTCACTTGTATCTATATTTTTGATTAAAGAGCCATCAATTTTTATATAATCAGCATCTATATTTAAAATGTGTTCAAAATTTGCATATCCTGAACCAAAATCATCTATAGCAATTTTTACATTATACTGTTTGACATATTTTATAAATTTATTAATTATAGAGTAATCCGTAATCTCTTGAGATTCAGTTATTTCAAAAATAATACGTTCAGGATTTGGATAACTTTCCAATTTATTATATATATAGTTTACAGTTTTTTCAGATAATATATCCTCAATAGATAAATTGACAGAAAATTCAGTTTTTGGCATATTTTTAAAAGTCTCAAAAGCTTTATCTATAACAATTTGAGTAATTTTCGGATATAGTTTTGCCCGTCTTGCAATATCAAGAAAGAAAAATGGGGAAATAGCCTCTCCATCTGTATCAATCAATCTTACTAACGATTCATATTTACTAGTATGTATATCATCATTATTAGAGTATATAGGCTGATAATAACATATTATTCTATCATCTTCAATAGCCTTTTTTATACGATTAATCCACTCAATATTATGTGCATACTCCTCTGGTTTTCTCATGTTCTCTTTAAATAGTAAAAACTTTTTATGCTTAGAAAGAGCCTCTTTACGAGCAATTCCACTAAAAAGTATAAGTTTTTGATAATCACTAGACATATTATATGTAGCTGCACCAGAGCTTACAGAAATATCAATTCTATTGTTATTTCCATTACTGTGATTGACTATTTTGCTCTCTATAATCTCTAAAATATTTTCAAATAGATAAGATAGATTATCAAATGAGACATAACCCTCTTCAAAAAGCAAAACAAATTGGTCTGATTCAAGTTTATATAGTTTAAATTTTCTATCCTTTTTCATATCAGAAAGTATATTTGCCATCTGTTTAAGAACATCATCTCCAATACGCTCTCCATAAAAATCATTTAATCCAGAAAAATCATCAATATTTATATAAAATAAAATTGGTCGAAGAACTACCTTTAAATCTTCAAGAAGTTGATTTCGATTAAATAATCCAGTAAGTAAATCTACTCTCTGTTTTTTTATCTCATCCTTACTCTCCTCTAATTCTGTAATATCATGTCTAACTGCAACATACTCAATAATCTCTCTTTTGTTATCTAAAATAGGAATAACAGTTGCATTTACAATATAAGTTGAACCATCTTTCTTTCTATTTTTAACAACTCCTTTCCAAATTGCTTTATTTTGAATAGTATCCCATAGGTCATAAAAAGCAGACTTTGGAACATCTGGATGACGAACTATACTATGAGGACTACCAATTAATTCATTTTTTGAGTATCCAGAAACTTCACAAAACATATCATTAGCATAAGTAATGATACCTCTAAGGTCAGTTTTTGAGACAATACTACTCTTATCAATAGCTAATTTATATCCATCTAAAAAAGATATATTTTTATTTAGCTTATCACTCATAATATTAAAAGCGACAAGTGCATCACCAATTTCATCTCTTTTATCTACATTAAGATGTATATTTGTCTTACCTTCTGCAATCATCTCTGAAGCTCTTTGTAATTTTTTTAAGTTTCCAGTGATAGATTGATAAAATGCTAAAATAATATATGTAGATATCAATAAAATAATCAAAAAACCAAAAAGGGAATACCATAATTTTTTTTCTAATTTTTTATTAAGTGATTGAATAGTATCATTGTAGGCATATGCAAACTTTTCATAGAGTTCATTTTGTGTATCCAATGCATTATCAGTTTTCTCTTTTAATGATTGCATATCATGAATATCATATTGATTTAGTATAATCTCTTTGCTTATCTTCAATAATCCTTTTAATGTTTCAGAGACTTTAGTAGTAAGTATCTGAATAGTATAATAGTTATTTACACTACTCATTGTATCATTATCTATTAAATTGGATTCTAATCTTGCTAAGTCTGATGATAATTGATATAGATGTCGTTTATCTTTATCTGTTATTTTATCAGATATATTTGATGCTATAATTTGAAGTTGGTCTGTATATTCATATATATGTAAAAGTTTATCTTGTAGCATATTAGCAAGATAGTTTACTCTTGGG